>Ga0310813_10000193_pt1 | contig 44638 bp, 39 predicted proteins | sample YN3metagenome_FD_203086 | JGI IMG/M metagenome (GOLD analysis project Ga0310813, IMG submission 203086) | Soil microbial communities from experimental microcosm in Duke University, North Carolina, United States - YN3 | ecosystem: Engineered > Artificial ecosystem > Soil microcosm > Unclassified...
CACCGGACAACGTATTATTACCAGAGATGCTTCTTACTACCCCTGCGCCAGATAACCCTGTACCTGTGATATTTAAGGCTTCAGCGATTGTAACACCGCCACCAATATGCAATGCCGCATTATTTGCAATTACAGTATTACCAACTGCATCACCTAAGCTATTATTATTCGTTGCATAGATAGCGCCGGCATTGATATTAGTAACACCGCTATAGGTATTAGCGCCGGATAAAGTAAGGATAGCGCTGCCTGCTTTTGTGAACCCACCGCTCCCGCTAATCACACCTGCATAAGTGCCGTCTAAGCTTTGTGTAGCCGTTAGAGTACCTGCACCGAGGGTAATATTACCGCCTGCGCTACCACCACCTGTTAAATTAGCAATGGTTTCATCGAATCCATTTAAATCAAAGATTGCACTTGCCACATCGGCAAGCACTACATCACTGCTATTTGCAATACGATCCGATGCACCGAGTCTTAGCGTACCTGCATTAATGGTGGTTGCGCCGGTATAGTTATTTGTAGCATTTAGTAATAAAATGCCTGAGCCGTCTTTGGTAAGAGTTCCTGCTGTGCTGGTATTAATACCCGTTGTGCTAATGGTAGTATTACCACTACCGCCGATTGTAAGCGCCTGTCCGGCACCTGTAATACCGCCTGTTAAAGTGAGCGTATTTGCATCACTGTTGATTCGACTGCCACTTGCTAGGGTAATTGCACCGGACAACGTATTATTACCAGAGATGCTTCTTACTACCCCTGCGCCAGATAACCCTGTACCTGTGATATTTAAGGCTTCAGCGATTGTAACACCGCCACCAATATGCAATGCCGCATTATTTGCGATAATTGTGTTACCAACCGTATCACCTAAGCTATTATTATTCGTTGCATAAATCGCGCCGGCATTAATATTGGTAACACCGCTATAAGTGTTAGTACCAGATAGGGTTAAAATAGCAGTACCTGCTTTTGTGAACCCACCGCTGCCACTAATCACACCGGCATAAGTACCGTCCAGACTTTGGGTAGCGGTTAAAGTACCTGCACCGAGAGTAATATTACCGCCTGTGCTACCACCACCTGTTAAATTAGCAATGGTTTCATTAAAACCATTTAAATCAAATACCGCGCTTGCCACATCAGCAAGAGTTAGATCACTGCTATCTGCAATACGATCGGATGCACCGAGTCTTAGCGTACCTGCGTTAATGGTGGTTGCACCGGTATAGTTATTTGTAGCGTTTAGAAGCAATACACCGCTGCCATCTTTAGTCAGTGTACCTGCTGTACTGGTATTTACACCCGTTGTACTGATCGTGGTATTACCACTACCACCGATTGTAAGCGCCTGTCCGGCACCTGTAATACCGCCTGTTAAAGTGAGCGTATTTGCATCACTGTTAATTCGACTGCCACTTGCTAGGGTAATTGCACCGGACAACGTATTATTACCAGAGATGCTTCTTACTACCCCTGCGCCAGATAACCCTGTGCCTGTGATATTAAGGGCTTCAGCGATTGTCACCCCACCGCCCACGTGTAATTCCGCATTATTTGCAATTACAGTATTACCAACCGTATCGCCTAAGCTATTATTATTTGTTGCATAAATCGCGCCGGCATTGATATTAGTAACACCGCTATAAGTGTTAGTACCAGATAGGGTTAAAATAGCAGTACCTGCTTTTGTGAACCCACCGCTGCCACTAATCACACCCGCATAAGTACCGTCCAGACTTTGGGTAGCGGTTAAAGTACCTGCACCAAGGGTAATATTACCGCCTGTGCTACCACCACCTGTTAAATTAGCAATGGTTTCATCGAATCCATTTAAGTCAAAGATTGCACCTGCCACATCAGCAAGCACTACATCACTGCTGTTTGCAATACGATCCGATGCACCGAGCCTTAGCGTACCTGCGTTAATGGTGGTTGCACCGGTATAGTTATTAGCAGCATTGAGTAGCAGAGTACCTGAACCATCTTTAGTCAGTGTACCAGCTGTACTGGTATTTACACCTGTTGTACTGATCGTGGTATTGCCATTGCCGCCTATTGTTAAAGCCTGTCCGGCACCTGTAATACCACCTGTTAAAGTTAAGGTATTTGCATCACTGTTGATTCGACTGCTACCCGCTAGGGTAATTGCACCAGATAGCGTGTTATTACCAGAAATACTTCTGATTGCTCCGGCACTCGATAGCCCTGTGCCTGTGATATTAAGGGCTTCAGCGATTGTCACCCCACCGCCCACGTGTAACGCTGCATTATTTGCGATAATTGTGTTACCAACCGTATCACCTAAGCTATTATTATTTGTTGCATAAATCGCACCGGCATTAATATTTGTAACACCGCTATAGGTATTAGTGCCGGATAAAGTAAGGATAGCGCTGCCTGCCTTTGTGAACCCACCACTGCCGCTAATCACACCCGCATAGGTGCCGTCCAAACTTTGGGTAGCCGTTAGAGTACCTGCACCGAGAGTAATATTACCGCCTGTGCTACCACCACCTGTTAAATTAGCAATGGTTTCATTAAAACCATTTAAATCAAATACCGCACTTGCAGCATCAGCAAGAGTTAGATCACTGCTATTTGCAATACGATCCGATGCACCGAGTCTTAGCGTACCTGCGTTAATGGTCGTTGCACCGGTATAAGTATTCACACCAAACAATGTGAGAACATTAGCACCCGCTTTCGTCAACCCACCACTACCGCTGATAATACCGGAATAATTTGCATCTGATGTTTGCGTAACAGTTAATGTACCTGAACCTAATGTAATATTACCACCAGCACTACCACCACCTGACAGTGTACCTATCGTTTCACTAAAATCGTTCAAATCAAAAATGACGCTTGCATCATTTGCTAAACTTATCCCACTCGTATCTGCAATACGATTTGATGCCCCCAATCTCATAATACCTGCATTAATTGTTGTTAAACCTGTGTAACTATTAGCAGCGTTGAATAATAAAACACCCGAGCCATCTTTCGTAAGCGTACCGCCTACAGTATTAACACCCGTTGTGCTAATAGTCGTATTACCACTACCACCAATTGTTAAATTTTGTCCTGCTCCGGTGACGCCACCCGTGAGCGTTAATGTATTAGCATCATTATTAATTCTACTGGTACCAGATAAACTGATCGCGCCACTCAACGTATTATTACCGGCAATGTTCCGAATAACACCTTGACCAGATATGCCTGTGCCTGTAATAGTGAGTGCTTCTGCAATATTTAAACCACTACCATTGATCTGTAAAGCTGCACCATTTGCAATTGTTGTACCCTGATCAGTTGTGCCTAGGCTAGTATTATTTTGCGCCTCAAGCACACCTGCATTAATGTTTGTAGCACCCGTATAAGAATTTGCACCAGATAAAATTAAAGTACTATTACCAGCTTTCGTCAAACCACCACTACCACTGATCACACCTGCATAAGTGGCATCCGATGCTTGTGTAACAGTCAACGTGCCTGAGCCTAATGTAATATTACCACCAGAACTGCCGCCGCCTGATAATGTGCTAATAGTTTCACTAAATCCATTCAGATTTAATATAGCACCAGAAACATCAGCTAGCGTGACAACACCCGTATCTGCTAGCACACCTGACGCACCTAATTGCAACGTACCTGCACTGATTGTTGTGCCACCCGTATAACTATTCGCACCACCGAGAATAAGGGCACCATCACCCTGCTTCGTCAATGCATTTGAACCTGAAATAATACCATTATACGTTAATGTTTTTGTTGAATCCGTTAATAAAATGCCACCACCTGAATTCAATGCAATACCTCTATTCGCATTCAAGGTAAACGTATTTGTCGTTTGCAACGTACCACCACCTATTGCAATTGCACCCGCTGTTGGACTGCCCGGCGCAGCACCTAAACCAGAATCGGCATTAATTTTAAGAACGCCTCCACTAATGGTTGTTGTGCCACCAAATGTATTGACACCTGATAACGTTAACGTTCCACTACCCGACTTCACTAAACTACCTGAACCACTGACAATGCCGCTAATCGCACTTGACGCAGAAGTTGTATTCACTGTTAACGTATTAGCACCTAAAGAAACAGCTTGAAAACTAATTGCACCGCCAGCAACAGCGCTCGATGTGCCTAACGTTACCGTATTATTGTAAGTTTGTGCGCCCGTTGTATTGATTGTATTCGTATTAATATTGATACCAGATGAACCTGTCGTATTTAAACTTGTTAAAGCTGTTGTACCACCTACTGCCGCACCAAATGTCACCGTACCTGATGAACCTGTTGTAATTGTTAAATTAAAACTACCATCCAATGTATTATTTAATGCAACACTACCAGATGCAGTTGTATTACCTGCATCCAATACAATTGTTTTTCCTGTGCCATTTAATGTCAGATTAGAGCTGAATGTAATATTGCGATCTGCCTGCAAGGTTAATGTTGTGCTTGCATTAGCCCAGTTCGTTTGCAACTGATTAGCTGGATCATTCAATGTAATATCGCCACTGCCAATTCCTAATGCATTTGTTGTCACGACCTTAACATTTGCACTGTTTAATTGTGTCCCTAAGTCACCTGCATTTAAAGTCACACTGACCACAGCTAACAAGCCGGGTGTATATTGCCCGCTACTAAAATTAATATTCGCTGTACTGCTGTCTGTTATGTTGACATTAGAAGGATCCAATAACCATGTTCCAATGCGACCATGAGGCGCCGTTAAATCTACTTTTTGAATGGCCATAACATCCAAATAATAGCCTGATGTTTCTACATCGCCGCCATCTCCACTTTCAATACCACCACGCGCGCTAAAATAACCTCGAGCAATGGTCACACCATCAGACCAAGCAACAATTTTACCGCCATTACCGTTTCTGATTGCATCTGATAATAATGTTGCACCATGCGCAATATACGTTTCAGATGCATGCGGTATGCTGCCTGATCCTTGATAGTCACCACCAATTAAAATTTCTCCGCCACCCACATCACCCGATACGTTAATGATAGCTGGAGAATCAATGACAATATTTTTTCCTAACACATGGACTTTACCACCTGTTTCTCCTTGCCCTTCACCTGAGGCATCTATTTTTCCAGATACTTTTACAATGCCATCACTTTCACCTGATAAAATGATTTCACCATTTTTCATAGACACTGATTTTGTTTGTATCACACCATCCATGTTAATTAAGTGATCTATTGCACTTGACACATTTTTTGCAGAAACGAGAACAGAACCCCCATCAGCTTGAATGATGCCTGTGTTCTTAACTGCATCTCGAAGTGGATTACCATTTTCATCTTTACCAACATGCGAACTTGCACCAGTCACTTCAAAATTAATTAAACCATCTCCGTAAAGATCCATTGTGAAAGCACTGCCCGATGCCATGACAACTTTACCCAAACGCGCTTCGATGTATCCATCGTTATCAACGGTGTCTCCTAATAATGCAGCCAAGCCATAATCCGCAACATGAATTTCACCTTTATTGATAATAGAACCACCATAAAGAGACGGCTGGTCAAATATGAATTTTCCTTGTAGAAAATTTTCATTTGTCATGTTTGCAGTTGCTGCGATTAAACCACCTACATTCACATAAGAACCTGGCCCGAAAAAAATACCAGCTTGATTAATGAGAATCACTTTTCCTGTTGCAGTGAGCTTTCCATATATTTGCGAAACACCCTGAGCAGGGTCAATGCGATTGAGCACGACCCCCCCATTGGGTTGTTGAAAATGCGTATGTTCATTTGCTTGAATATTAAAGCTGTGCCAATCAATAATCGCTTTATCACTATTTTGCTGAACATTGACTTGGTTTGGCCCTGGTGCGGAAATAACGACGTTACCCGCTCTGACTTGCCCACCCTCTGGATTGGCAAAAACAACTGTACTGAAAATAAAGCTAATAAAAAACGCCGCGAACTGTCTTGTGAGTCCTAATGCCCTCTTTCGCTGTAATAGCAAAGTAAAGCAATAATTCACACATGCCTCCTGGCGCTGTGGACGACCTTCTACACTATCTATATATGATACCGCCGGAGGGGAGACGAATGATTAAGGTTAAGATGATGATTTTTATGAATTGTTTATTTATTGAACAATTCTGTATTTTTTGTTCGAAATAAAGAAAGACTCCCACATCACTGTGGGAGCGATTGTATTATTGTTTGTTACTATTCGATTCCCTACTTCTAGCACTATTCTCAATATCCTGTATCCCAACGTAGAGTATGCCCGCGCTGCCGTAAAAAACAGAAGATGATTGTGCTGAACTGTCTAGTTTCAACCAATTCGAATCTATCACTTTCACCGTAGGCGTTTTCCCAATAAGCATATGCGCAGGTAAGCCTACTCTAAAAGTAATCATATAATTAGGCTCACTGCACCAATAAGTCCACTCTGCTTCAATACCCATCCATCCAGAAAATTGTACAATATCAACACCTTGTGAATTGCCAGGATAAATAGAAGGCGGTGGCGCACTCTCATACAAACCATGTATCAACTTTTGATTATGCAAATAACACACAACAGCTGTTTGGTTAGAAAGCTGCACATGCAAACGAGACAGATCGCTATTATTACCAGCATATGCGGCACCCTGTATACCAATAACAGCCGCCGTTATTAAAAGAGGCTTTAACATCTTCATACCATTACTCCTTATTTTGTGACCAAACTTTCAGTAGCTCATTCTATATCTGAAACCGTCCGGATGGAAGAGATGACATTGTCTGGGAGAACATAACTTGATATGATTTCACCTCTTGGATTGACTCATTTTTTACAAGGAACAGATATGTCATCGTTTTATCAAGGTAAGGCAGTGCTCGTGACAGGCGGTACCGGTTTGATTGGAAAGCCGCTCGTAGAAATGCTTATTCAAGCAGGCGCAAAAGTCACTGTTGTTTCGCTAGATGACCCCAAACGCGCACCCAATGGCGTTATATTTAAGCAGGCTGATCTCAGAGAACTCAAAAACTGTATTGAAATATGCAATGATCAAGAAATTGTCTTTCAACTCGCAGGTGTGAAAGGTTCTCCAGCAATGACAGCTAAACGCCCCGCTAGCTTTTTTGTACCCACTATTACCTTCAGCATTAATATGATGGAAGCTGCTCGTCGAGCAGGAGTATCGCGTTATCTGTTCACCAGCTCTGTCGGTGTTTACTCGCCTGCGGAAGTGTTTTATGAAGACGATGTTTGGAAAACGTTCCCTTCACCTAACGATCGCTTCGCCGGCTGGGCAAAACGTATGGGAGAACTACAAGCAGAAGCTTATAAAATTGAATATAACTGGGACAAAATATCCATTGTCAGACCTGCTAATGTTTATGGTCCTTACGATAATTTTGACCCTGCTAATGCAATGGTCATTCCTTCCTTAATTCATCGCGCTATACATGGAGAAAAGCCACTCACCGTCTGGGGCGATGGCTCGCCTATACGCGATTTCATTCATGCACGCGATGTTGCGCGCGGTATGCTGTTGGCTGTGGAAAAAGGCATTAATGAGCCTATTAATCTTGGCAGCGGCACAGGCGTTACGATTAAGCAAATCGCTGAAATTGTTGCCACGCATGTACCAGGTGGGTCTATTCCATTAGAGTGGGATACTAGCAAACCTAAGGGTGATGAAAAACGACTCATGGATATGACGCGTGCAAATGGCTATGGATTTAAACCAGCAATTTCTATAGAAGAAGGGATTAAAGAAACGATCGACTGGTATGTGAAACATAACCATGCCGCTGATCAGCGTTATAATGCGTTCACGGAAGAAGTGCATTTGCCGAAGGAGTAAAATCGCTCGAATCGGCTGCGCGGCAGATTTGGACGAAAGATTTTGGGAAAAAGGCGAGCATACACGTAGTATGTGAGCATTTTTCCCAAAATCTTTCGTTCAAAGGTGCCCGCAGACGGACGTTTCCAGCTAGGAACCTCAGGACTATAGAGAGGAGATGTCGATAACAAAACGGTATCTTACATCACCCCTGATCATGCGCTCATAAGCTTCGTTAATTTTGCTTATCTCAATCACTTCAATATCGGGCACAATATTATTTTTTCCGCAGAAATCTAGCATCTCTTGCGTTTCCTTCAAACCACCAATTAAAGAACCCGCTAATCGACGTCTGGCATGAATCAATCCTTGCGGATGAAATACAATCTGTTTTTCTGGCACGCCCAGCAGCACCATTGATCCATCTATCTTTAATAAACCAAGAAAAGCATTCATATCAATTTCGACTGAAATTGTATTTAGTATTAAATCAAAATAACCGGCATAGTTTGCTAATGCATTTTCTTGCGAAGTATTAATAAAATGTGCTGCACCAAATGACAAGGCATCTTGTTTCTTCTTATCTGACGAGCTAATGACTGTGACTTCTGCTCCCATTGCAACAGCAAGTTTAACACCCATGTGTCCTAAACCACCTAAACCCATCACAGCAACTTTATCACCTTTCTTCACTTTCCAGTGTATTAATGGTGAATAAGTTGTAATCCCTGCGCATAACAGAGGCGCAGCTTTATCAAATGGAATATTGTCGGGTATTTTAAGGACATAATTTTCGTCAACAACAATACACTTAGAATAACCGCCATATGTTGGTGTCTTGCCATCTTTCTCTAAACTGTTATAAGTAAAGTTTGCGCCTTTCTCACAAAATTGCTCCAATGACCGTTCACAAGGACGGCAGTGACGACAAGAGTCCACCATGCATCCCACACCGACTCTATTCCCAACTTGATACCGTGTCACTTGATTACCTATTGCACTCACAGTACCAACAATCTCGTGACCAGGCACCATTGGGAATGCACCAACGCCCCATTCATCTCTCACCTGATGAATATCAGAATGACAAACACCGCAATGCGTAATATCAATCACCACATCATGCGGTGCTGGATTCCTACGAGAAATCGTGTGTGGCTTTAAAGGTTCTTTGCTCTTCATTGCAGCATAACATTTTACTGATTCCATGATCTTGACCTTACCCTCTATCTTAGTGAAAAATAAAAATATTTCTTTAAATCCTTTTCTTTACTGACTCAAATCATGTTACGATAAAAAGAAGCCCATTGTACAAGCGAGCAACGTACTTTACAATGCTACGACTTAAATTAAATAAATCTTAAGGGTGAAAAAAATGAAAACGCAAAAAATACCCTATGTCGCAAAGCCAGTCGGCAAAAATGGATTAATCGATTTCACCAAGGAAGAAAATGATGTCTGGCGCACACTCATGACACGTCAATTGCAAATCGTGCAAGGACGTGCTTGCGATGAATACCTCCGTGGTTTAGAAAAATTAAACCTACAGCCTGATTGCATTCCACAATACCCTGAGGTCAACAAGATATTGACGGAGACAACGGGATGGACATTAGAGCCAGTACCTGCACTCATTCCGACTGACTATTTTTTTGAGTTATTGAGTAAGCGAAAATTTCCTGCTGCTACTTTTATTCGTCGACGCGAAGAGCTGGATTACTTACAAGAACCAGACATTTTTCACGAATTATTTGGGCATTGCCCCATGCTCACGCAGCTGCCCTATGCTGATTTTACACAACGGTATGGCGAATTAGCATTATCGGCCTCAACAGAGGATCGTGAGATGCTTGCCAGGCTTTACTGGTTTACCATTGAATTTGGATTAATCAATACACCAGCTGGTTTGCGTGTGTATGGCGGCGGCATTCTTTCCTCTGCTGAAGAAACAGTGTATTGCGTAGAGAGCGAAGAGCCTATCCGCAAGCCATTTGATGCGATAGAAGCTTTACGCACACCCTATCGTATTGATATCATGCAACCTGTCTATTTTGTGTTAAGCAGTTTTGATACCTTACTTGATCTACTTAATCAAGATTTAATAGGCTTGATTAAAGAAGCGAAAAAACGAGGGATGCATAAACCCTCTTATAATCTAAAAGAACATACGGAGTAAAATAAAATGAGTCAGTTACACACTATTCGTTGTGTTGCTTGCGAAGGAGGCGTCCCGCCACTTTCTGAAACAGAGGTTAATCAATTTCTGCAAGAAGTAAGAGGTTGGTCTGTTTCATCTGATGCAAAATGGATTTATCACGTTTTTAAATTCAAAGACCATTATGAAACCATGGCTTTTGTCAATGCAATCGCCTGGATTTCGCATCAAGAAAACCATCACCCCGATCTTGAAGTGGGATATAACCACTGCAAAGTCAGCTATCAAACACATGCTATCGGCGGACTGTCGAAAAATGACTTTATTTGCGCGGCGAAGATAGACCAGTTAACGTAGGATCTTTTTCAGCACATGCTGCTTCTTCCACGCCCGCTGTTTCTTCGACAACAGCGGCCGCCATCGCTGGTACCGCCGCTGAAGCAAATAATGTAGAAGATGCGGCACGCGGCGCAATACTTGATGGATCGCAATAATAACGGTAACAATCAGGCTCTGCTGTTGGCATTGACGGACAAGCACTCTCTGCATATATGTACGCACCAATTTCATCAACCAACCCTGGATTTAGCACAAATGCATCTGGCCTCAAACCTGATAAACAAATGAGTCTTCCGAGAGAATCTAAAAACTTTTCTTTCATAGACCTTATTTCAATAAGCGCCTCATTTCTCGTCATATTTTTTGCATCACGAGCAATTTTTGCATAATGTGGAGGCAGTGAAGATGCTACTTGAGAAATAATGAATTGTAAAAATTTCCAGCTTTCATCTGTTACCAGAGATTCAAATATCAATGGACTGGATAACAACCATATCAAAAAAGTCTCCTGCTTGTGAGCGGGGAAGTGTACCACACGCGCAAGAATTTTAGTCGGGTTTTTCTCCATAAGAGCAAACATCTCAGGATGGGAAAAAAATTCATACAGCATCTTCTTAAAGAGAGAATCTGGCAGTTCTTCGAGAGTAAATGTTATATCTAAAGGAGTAGTAAAAACTTTCTTGGCTGCTTCTATATGTAAGGATAGATGACACATAGTGCTTTCACTGTACTCGGGGAACTCCTTTATGAAACAGCTCAAAACAACACCATTATAGAAAACATAAGTAAAGATTGCCTGGTCAGATAGCACATGAGACATCACCATCTTCATACAGTCCCGGGAAATACTGAGATAAAATGCAGAAAAACTACCTTCCTTTTTGAATAGACATTCTCGTACGCTTTTATGATAGAAAACAAACGCTATTATTTTTTCTTGATACTTTGTAAACCGTTTTAAAATTTTCACCAAATCAGCCAGAGAAAACAAATCAGCATCTTTCAATTGACCCTTCTCTATTATTAATGAAGTATACGTTAATAACCACGGTATCTCTTCCTCGAGCACTATAGCATTCTCATCGCTCAGTATATAATTGGCGATACCAAAGCCACATAAGTTTTCTATCAAATCATAACATCGTCCATAAACAAATAAAAAATCAAGAAATTGCTTTTCTGCATAAACTGCCAAATCCTTTATGGAAATATAATCCGCGGGCATAAGCATCTGCACTGCTTTCATTAAAAATATTGTTTTAACAACATCACGATCCATAATCAATGTAGGGTGCGCTAAAAATTCTTCAGGGAAATTCGGTTTCTTATCTATCGGGACTTTAACCAATCCTGACGACGTTGGGTGTAAGTCTAGTGCTGTATAGAATAACATTGTTAGTAGTTTACTGTTAGACTGAATCAAGTCTCTTGTTATTTCAGGATTGGAGAGAAAAGTATCCCAAATACCTCTTGCGGTTTCCACGCCCAGCGCATCAGATATCCTAGACATATCGCAATAATCTTGGACTAGCCTTTTAAATTTTTCAGGCCGAGAAAGGAAGGCGATGACTTCTTCTTTTGTCATTTCCGCTTTTTCGAATTTTTCTAGTAATTCAGAAAGCGAAGTTGGATTTGTTGTTACCTCAATGGGATTAGAATTTCTCGCTGCTGCCATGACACACCTCGTCCACTATTATTATCGCCATTATCATTATTATGAACGCGTATAATAAACAAAATTTACTGGATTGTCTATTATTTAACTAAAATATATCACGATAACTCTGTAAAAATTATATTTCATGTAACAAATATAGGTTGACAACCTGTATTTGTTACATATAATATAATTATGAGCACCCAAAAATACTTGAAAACACTCGGGCCAGTAAGCGCAAAATTTATCTCTGACCTAAAGGAAAGAGGGCAGAGTATTTTTACAATTAAAGAAGCCCAAGACCTTCTCGGAAAAAATACACGAGAAGCAGCTTTATTGATGAGTGATCTCGCAAAACGTCAAATCGCTTATCGCTTAAATAAAGGCACCTATCTTTTACTCGAGACGATGCAAGAATCAACCCAACTAAGTAACTGGCCATTGATAGCGAATGCATTAATGGCAAACAATGATTATTATATTTCTCATTATGCGGCAATGCGACTTCATGGCATGACAACACACGCGCTAACTGAGATTCAAATAGCGTTACCCAAACGATGCAGGGATAAAGAAATCTATCACATCAGATACCACTTTATTTATACGAAACCTGAGCATTTTTGGGGAATAGAGCAAAAATGGGTTTCAAAACAACATAAAGTTAAAGTCAGCGATCTAGAACGAACTATTTTGGATTGTTTCAACAGAACTGAATACTGTGGCGGGTTGATTGAGCTTGTTAAAGGAATTTGGAGTATACAAGCAAAAATAAATTGGGAAAGATTAATTGAATATAGTTATCGATATTCCAATAAAGCAGCGGTTAAACGTTTGGGCTATGTTCTTGAATCATTAAATATTGGCAACGTTTATTCAAACAGATTACACAACGTGATTAAAGATGCACAGGATTACATACCACTTGATCCTATGGGTGAAAAAGCTGGCAACTATTACAAAAAATGGTATATTCGAGTTAATGTTGAAAATATCGAGGTGCATTTAAAAAGAATATATAAAAAATCTAATTCCATCGCGCTGGCAAAAAACTCTTATAAGTATTTTTATCTAATTTTTTATGAATGACAGTATCAGCTACATCACCTACAATCTCGACATAAGCATCAGAATTTTCAAAATTATCAGGAAATACGCAAAGCGACAAATGACGATTTTTGCTTGAAGCATAGAGTATTCCTTCCAAACCTGCATTTCGAGCAATTTGACCTAAAATTTGAGAATTTGCAGGAACATCAAACTGCATTGGAGTAAACCTCCACTCTTCATCAAAAATGCTATTGTATAACTCGTTCAAGCTGTTTACCGGCAGGCGGGGATTGATATTTAGCTTATCAGCTTCGCGTTTAAAGTAATTTGGTAATTTAATATTTTTAATAAGCTCGTAAAAATTGGCTAATGCCTCTTTTTTTGTTAAGTCTAAAACTTGATTAATTCTTCCAACAATATTGAAATGACTAAAATTACCAGCAACGGCAAGCTCGTTTGCAGAAAGACCATCAATTCCTTGATCACGTGACAATCCCATACATTCTAAATAAGCCGTCTCAGAATCTTCTGCCAAATAAAGAGCAGGAAATTGAGGGAATCGTGCAGCATCAATCTTACCGATATTAAAACGACCGCCAGGGAAGCTTAAAACACTTCCCGTCGTTGATAATGGCGTATTAGAAAATTGATGCGATACAATTCTTTTCCAGGGATTCTCTAAGAAACTATATTCTTTTTGCTCTTCACACAAAGTTCTTTTAAGAGCTTCCATAATTTGCGCACGACGTGAAGCAAAAAAAGCATAATGCTGGCCTGTATAATCAACAAGCTCTTGATGATATTTCACCCATTTCTTAATTGCATGTGGGTTTATTCGATCTAATAATAAGAATATATTATCTTCATAACTCATTATTAAGGATGCATCCCTTCTAGTGCGTTTCTAATGAATAAAGCTAATTTTTTATAGCGCCCATAGCGAATCATATCTCGAGGTGATATGCCGCCTAACGCAGGATTTTTAATACGAAACCATAACGCTGTCTTTTTCACATCTCCATGAAAATAACCAGCCATCAATTCGCAAATGACAGCGATTTCTTCCAGGCGCTCTTTAAGATCCCTTCTTATTTGATTATCAAATCTCACTTGCGTTTTATCCTCTAAACCCATTGCTTTTGCCACCTGATACCTATCAAACTCAAGAAAGTCTACGACTTTTTTAGCTGTATTTCCGCTAAAAAGATCCAAATAATCATGCTGGGGAACGGTCTGCAAAAGTTCGTTTGGAACCAAATCTGTCATCATCTTTCTCACCTCTTTTACTATTATAACATAATTTCCTCTTTTTCCAATCAAAATAAATGCGATATTGTAACAATAATAAAATAATATAACTTGATGATATTTAATAATTTATTAATTAAATATCAATATAGATTCTAAAAAATTAAAAAATATTTATCATTATTTTTCATTTAGAGAAGCAAGCAGTTACTGGTCAATAGTGACTCCCTGCCGGTCGCGGCTCGGTTTCGCGCGCTATTCGGCTTAATTTGATTACTTTCCAAACAGGAAATAAAATGCTCTACCTATGTCACCTACGATCTTTATGCTGATTCAATCCCAAGTTAATGGTATGCTCAGGCATCCCCAGCTCGGGATCTACGATCCTGGTTGAATTTATTCGATTTTTTAAGACTAGGAGTACCCTAACAATGAAAAAAATACTCTCTTTCTTGCTGATGCTCGCTCTGTGCCCTCACATTGCAGTTGCCGCACCACGCACACTGGTTGTGATGCTCGATGCCCCCATGAACCCTAATCATGCGCCACTGATCGTTGCACAGCAAGAGGGTTTCTTTAAAAAAGAAGGGATTGATGTCAAATTTGTAGAACCCCACTCACCCAAAGAAGCCATCAACGCAACCGTCACACAACAAGTTGATATTGGCATCACAGAACAACCAGAATTACTCACGCAAGTTGATCACCATCAACCCATTATTCGCATCGGGACACTGATTGATAAACCATTAGATTGTCTCGTTGTACTAAGCGATAGCCACATTGATTCACTTGCCGATCTACAAAATAAACGTATCGGGACATTGCAAAAAAACCTCTTAGATACCTTAATGCTACAAAGCTTTTTAACACAGCAAGGACTAAAAAATCATGTTTCTATCGTCAATTTACATCAAAAACTCATGCAGGCACTGTTGTCTCATCGCGTAGATGCTGTCTCTGGCTTGAAACGCAATGTGGAAGTCCCTGAACTTGATGCAGCCCATCACGCATTAAATGTTTTTCTTCCAGAAGAGCATGGTATTCCTAGCTACGATGCGCTGATCTTTATTACTCACTTAAATAAATTACACGATCCACGATTGCCGCGTTTCTTAGCCGCACTGGAAGAAGCAGTGCGTTATTTAGACGAACACCCACGACAGGCCTGGGAAAAATTTGCTAAAACCCATCCAAACGCTAACACGCCCGTTAATCGTGATACCTGGTTTTCTACCTTGACCTATTTCTCAGAAAATCCTGCGAATTTCGACAGTGCTGCATGGGAAAATTTTGCTGCTTTCTTAAAACAAAATAACATTATTAGAAAAGTACAACCTGTTTCACAATATGCTATTACTTTAGGATAATTCAATTAGGATAAATGAAAATGGATATTGCTATTTTAAATATTTCTCTCTTGGCCACTGCTGTTGCTTTATTTGGCGCACAATTATTGGCACATTTTTTCCAACGGAAATCACGTCAGCAATTAAAAGAGCAGCTAGCAGCGCTTGCTAAACAAAATCAGCAGACTGAGCAACAGTTGAGAGAAAATTTATTAATGCATCTGGGAACCTTACAACAATCTCTGATTGAGAAAATCGGCAATGCACGCAATGATCAAACACAACAATTTGCCGAATTAAAAGAGCAACTTTCTCTCTCATTTTCAAGTCATCGCGCACGTTTTGATGAAAGACAATTAGAAACAATGAAGATCTTGCACGATACCCTACAAAAAGGGGTGCAAGAAAATCATGTGCAAGTCAGGGATTCGCTGACCAGCCATTCAGTTGAGTTAGGTAAACGGATTGATCAACTCACTGCCGCGACTGAACTCAAATTAAAAGACATTAACCAACAGGTAGAAACACGTCTTGCGGAAGGTTTTGTAAAAACAAATGAAACGTTTGCAGACGTGATAAAACGCCTTGCCCTGATTGATGCAGCCCAGAAAAAAATTACCGAACTCTCTCATAATGTGATTAATTTGCAAGAAATTTTAAATGATAAACGTTCGCGTGGCGCTTTTGGTGAAGTGCAATTGGCCGCGTTGATTAATAATATGATTCCAGCACAACATGTCAGTTTTCAGCATTCACTCAGCAATAACCGCAGACCTGACTGCATGCTGTTTTTACCCGAACCAACAGGTAATATCGCTATCGACGCAAAATTTCCTTTAGAAAACTTCCGTCTCTTGATTGATTCTGCTATCCCTGAACATGAGCGTGTTCAAGCACTGCGTCAATTTAAGTTAGATGTTCGTAAACATATCCAAGATATTGCTGAGAAGTATATTATTCCTGGAGAAACAGCAGATGGCGCTGTAATGTTTATACCTGCAGAAGCAGTTTTTGCTGAAATTCATGCGCACCATCAAGATATTGTTGAAATTGCGCAACGCGCTAAAGTCTGGCTGGTTTCCCCTACTACCATGATGGCGATTTTAAGTACCGCACGTGCCGTATTAAAAGACGCCGCAACACGCAAGCAAGTCCATGAAATTCAAATACACTTACGAGCGCTGGCTGATGATTTTGAACGATTCCAAATGCGCATGGACAATTTAGCGAAACGTATTGCGCAGGCGCATACAGATGTGGAACAAATTCACATTTCTTCTCGAAAAATCACGCAGCGATTTGTTCAAATTGACAAGGCAGAATTTGATATCATTAAAGCCGAAGAATCTCGCAAACTAAGCGAGGAAGCCGTAAACTAAAGGTAATCAACATGCCAGAACAACCAACACAAGGGAAGCAATCTCGTTACTTAACTTATATTAAGAATATAGGCATTTATTCCTTATCTTTCCTAGGTGGCGCTGCTATTGGTCTTCAGAGCTGTTTAGCGCTATTTGATTTGATTCAGAAATTATTAAGCATTGGCGTTGCGCTCTCAAAAGCTGTACTGGCTTTATTATATGGTACAGCAATTCTTTTTGGCGGTGTTTGTAGCTGTATCGCCAATTTTTTCCTCAATGTTGAATTATTAGAAGGTTTTGCAGAACGATTCACAACAAAATCAATGCGCCCCTTATCAACCTGGGAAAAAATAATATGTGCACTCGGCACCATTGCATTTGTCATCGTCGGCGTTATGTTCACCTTGACTGTTTTTGCATTTGATAGCACCGGTGTTATCGGTATCTTAGGCATCATTGCTGGGGCTTTTTTAGCAATTTTATCGATTCCTCAGCAAGTAGAGGTATGGTTAGATTCTTTTGGTAAAAAAAGAGATAACAGATCACTATGGAAAACATTTGTTGATTGGAATAATTCCCTCACATTGGGTAAGTTCACTGGCTTCGTCATGTCAGTTGGCAATAGTTTAGCATTCAGCATATTGCTTACCTTAGGCTTTGCTGTGTTTTTAACAAGCGTTGCTGTACCTCTCACACCTGCGTTGATCACTGCATTCTCTACTGCATTTACACTTGGTCTTTTCACACAATTCTTCTTTTTCAACATCTATGTTTCACCATTCTGTGATCGGTTTTCTCAAAATATTGAAAAATTTTGGGCCTCTCACTGCTCACCCTTTGGGTTATTTGTTTGCGCTATCACCGGACTCGTTAATGCTGCTTTGTTCTTTTCCAGCACCGGACTTCTCGTGGGATTAGTAGCAAGCGCAGGCATCGTGATGCCGCCCGTTGGTTTTATCATCGCAGCAAACATTGCCATCAGCGCATCCGCAGGCTTTGTTGCCTTTATCATAAGCGTAGATTTCTGGACACGCAATATTGGACGATTATTTCCTCAACCTGCGAAGACAGTTGTTGAAAGCACAAAGGAGCTTAAGAGAACCCCTTCGACATCCTATCTTAGGGAAGAAATGCAACCAACCAACCAGGTACCTTTAACGAACGTCAGACCACTCAGATCAGGCCTCACACCTCGCCATAGAGGTATCAATAGTGAATACGGCATCGAACGACGAGAACGTGTTAGCAGAACAGCCAAGGTTGTAACCAGACGTTAAGAAAGCGCAATAACAGGCTGATGCCCAATATCATCCCCACCATAAATCATGGCAACGTGATGGAATGCAGGCAATTCATAAGTCTTTTTCTGTGCACGAAGTGCTGTATTGAGGGAGTTGAGCTTGCTCGTTGAGACAGCAGCAAAACCATGTGTGCACGCTAACATTGTAGCCATCAGTATGACAAATCGCTTCATGTTGTTCTCCTCACTAATCTATCGCCCAAAACTGTACCAATTATCTCCAATTTTATACGCCAGGTCAAGTAGTCGTTTTTGTGTAAATTTTAGCCTGCTCTTACCGCAAATTCTTTATTTTTTACCCGACCCATCATTTGCCAAATTGATATCTGACGATAATCAAAACCCGATCAAGAAAAAATGGCATATTATTAAATTTTATCTTATTGATTTCATTGATATTATTTAAAACATTGCACATAGTAACACACTTAAAATCAAAACCCGGTCAAGAAAATTAAGCCCAGATTGGAATATAATGTGATTAAATCAATTACCGCAGTTTTCTTAGAGGCTGATTTTTTCGGAATTTTTCTTTTTCGAGATTCTCCAGACAGTGTCTGGAGAATCTGCTCTCTTGGCCAATATAGGTAAAAAGCACGCATATTCCATATATTAGATTTGGTAAAGCCTCGACCAAAGCGAGAGGTTAAATCTGTTGCAAGCCTTTCGATTAATAAATCTCCGTACTTTGCTCGCGAAGCACCACTCTGTTCGGACTCAACAATTCGTCGCCCAATTTCCCAATAGGTGGCTGACATGATTGAGTTTACTGAACGAGTAGCATGATATCGTGATTTTTCCAACAACTCGACAATATCTGCGTGAATGTTTTTATAACCCTTGATTGCTAGCACTTTCTTGTTAGCCATACTCTGCATCATCCTTTTTAAATTTTTAAAATGAATTTTTGCCTAATTGTGCGTTCAACATGATCATACAATGTGTTTTATAATCCTTAAGCAGTCGATTGTTAGCTAGATCCTAATACAGCTCATTTTATAAATCAAATAATTATGCTAAGTCAGATTATTTATTAAAAAAGACACGCTCACCAGAAGAAAAACTCGACTAAGAAAAATGACAAGTATTAATATCTATTTGAATATATTGTTTAATAATTCTCACAAAAATAGCAGTACAATAAAAAATATCCCCATCGCCATTATTAATAGGAGAATATCATGAACGAAAAAAAAGTAATTCTAGCTATGGCACTTAGCTTTCTTCTAACACCTTCATTTGCTGATGTTAACGTAAATGGTTATTACAAAGAAAATGGCACTTATGTTGAGCCTCATCAGCGCAGCAACCCTGACGGCAATCCTTATAATAATTGGTCTACTGAAGGAAATACGAATCCACATACAGGTAAGGAGGGCACGCGCAACCCTGACTACAATTCATTTTAAAATATGATGATTACGATCAAATTGATATTTTTTGCATCAACATCTCATCTATTGACGGAGGCGTTATGATAGATTTTCAGGTGAAAATATTTTTAATCATACCTATCGATAAAAAATATAAAGCAAAAATTGTTTATGCTGATGATGAAGGAGATGCAAGAAATTTTGCGAACGCTGAGGAAAATCCGGCGGGGTCGCCTACACCACCAGATTATCAGCTTCCAGAAAATCACGATAATACTTATAAAGATAAGTCATTATCAACCTGCGAACAGATATTTCCGAAAATCATTGAATCACACAGTAGTATACTTGGCGCACTTGATATAGAGTACAAAGGGAAAAGGTATTACTTAATAAAAGGAGATGCTGTTGACATTGACGATGTCACTTGACGCTGAAATAATTTAAATTTCTTCTCACGCACCTGGTGCAAATCTATGGTGGGCTGCTTACCCCCCGTTCTGTACACACCGGGGGTTCGTTAAATTGACTATCATTGAGGTGACTACTTATGACTAAGCGAAACATGAATCCCATACATCCTGGCGAAATACTACTCGAGGAATTCCTGAAACCGATGGATATTTCTCAATACAAATTAGCAAAAGAACTACATGTAAGCCCTATACGAGTTAGCGAGATTATTCGCGGCAAACGATCAATTACTGCAGATACGGCTATTAGGCTAAGTCGATATTTTAAAATGGAAGCAAAGTTTTGGATGAATTTACAAGCCACGTATGATCTGGAAATAGCAATGACGGGATATTCCCATGAGACATACAAAAAAATTCACCCAAGGAAGCGTGCAGCATAAATCACAGAGGACGCTTTTAGAATTTCAGTTAGCCAACGAACATAATAATACCAACTCAGCTAAAAGTTATAGCACAGTGACGCTCCCTCACGGTCGCGGCTCGGTTACACCGAGTGCCTCACAGAGCATTTTCGATTTATTCAACAAAGCCCCCAAAGGAGAAGGCACGCGAGACGAAACTTCGTGGGTATTACAGTACTTATGTGTAGAGATATGCCGTTACGGCCTGACTGCGTCGTTATTGCATAGACCAAATTGATCAATTTATTATCAATCTAAAGATAATACTTGCTTTTTCCTTTAATGTGAATTATTATGCATTTTATTGAATAATAATTCACATGGGTGGCAGATATGACAACAACGGCAGAGGCAGCTCACCAAAAAACAGAAACGAGCTATTCGGAATATATCAAGAATACAGGGATTTACCTTCTATCCCTCCTAGGCGCAATGGCAGTCGGATTTCAGAATTACCTAGCATTAATGGATCTTATTAAAAAATTATCAACCATTAGCGTTGCGTTATCGAAAGCCTGGCTGCTGATTTTACACGGCACAGCCGTGTTTCTAGGTATCTGCAGCACAACCGCTAACTTCTGCTTTAACATCGATTTATTAGAAGGCTTCGTAGAACGATTTTTTCCAAAAGATGAAACAAAGAAAAAGAAACGACGAAAATTATCTGCCTGGGAGGAAATACTCTATTGGGTTGGTATCGGCGCTTTCGTAATAACAGGCATTATGTTTGGTTTAACCGCTTTTGCATTCGGCATGACAGGGCCGATCGCTATCTTAGGCATTATCGCAGGCGTCTTCCAAGCCATTCTAATGACTATCCAAGAAGTCGAAACTTGGCTTCGAGCATTTGATGATGATGGTAAAAATAATATTAAAAAGAAGAAAAAATCACTGTGGCAAACATTTGTTGATTGGAGCAACTCCCTCACATTAGGCAAATTTGCTGGATATGTTATTTGCGTTGGAAACGTACTTGCACTTAGCTTACTTTTTGCCTTCGGATTGGCAACATTTCTCATCACTGTCAGTGTACCCTTAGTACCCGCAGTGATTACTGGATTCGCTTTTGCACTTACTTTCGGCACTTTTACAGAATTCTTTTTCTATAACACATTTCTTTCTAAATTTTGCAATAAATTCTCCGAAAACATCGAAAAATTCTGGGATTCCACATACTCACCATTAGGGCTTTTCGCTTGCGCTATTAATGGCATCGTGAATGCTGGCCTATCTTATGCTGGTATCATGCTCTTAGTAGGGTTAGTCGCAACCACAGGTATTGCTATGCCACCGATCGCTGCCATTATCACGGTTAGCATGATAGCAAGCGTATTTGCAGGTGCCGCTTCATTTATTTTAGGAATTGATTTTTGGACGGCAAACAGTGCACGATTATCCTTCAAACCAAAAGAAGAAACAGCCGAAACCACAAAAAATCCTGCATTTATCCACTCAACGCCAGATATTGCGAAAAAGTTCACACCTACACCTACACCTACAAAAAGCACATCTACTCTACCAAAAGGCATAGGCACCCTCATATCGACGGTTGGTTTACGAAGGTCGCTTACTACCCCTTCATCCGCTGATCGGACCTTCTCCCTAACAGGGCGTTGTTGAATAAATCGGAAATGCTCTGGGAGGCATCCGGTGTAACCGAGTGCCTCAGGGATGTTTTTAGAAAGAATCGGACCACTTAAAAGAACGGCGGTGCACAGAAGAGACACCGTGCGTCGTTAATGCTGCTACATGCGATCGCGTACCGTACCCCTTGTGTTTTGCAAAACCATACATCGGATACCGCTTATCTAGCATTTTCATAATACGATCGCGCACAACTTTCGCAACAATAGAAGCCGCACTGATTGCACTTTCTGTGACATCGCCTTTAATAATCGTGCGCACATCACAATCCAAAACAGGTGCACAATTGCCATCTACTAACACTAAAGTTGGCTGCATTGCTAAACGAGTGACCGCACGCTGCATTGCTAACAGCGTCGCTTGCAAGATATTAATCTCATCAATTTCACGCACACGCGCTCTGGCAACAGAGACAGCCAACGCAGAACGACGAATCTCTGCAAATAATTTTTCACGCATTTTCTCAGATAATGCTTTTGAATCAGCTAAACCCGCAATAGGACGACGCGGATCCAAAATCACTGCCGCTGCAATCACCGGACCTGCTAAGGGTCCACGACCCGCTTCATCAACACCAGCAATAACAGGTTCATCTGGAAGATATATCTGCTGCTTCATCAGCCGTCATCCTTTTCTGCACTGATTTCTCTAACACGTTACGCACAACAAAACGGGGACGCTTCCTCACTTCCTGATAAATGCGCCCAACATATTCGCCAACCATGCCTAACCCAAACAACACAATACCCAATAAGAAAAACATAATCGCAAACAACGTGAATACACCTTCCACTTCAGGACCAACGATCAGCCGTCTCAACATTAAAAATATCACAAAGATAAAACTACACGCTGAAATAAAAACGCCTATCATTGTAAAAAGTTGCAAGGGCATCACGGAAAAACCTGTCACCAAGTCAAAATTATAGCGAATGAGTTTATACAAATTATAGCTCGATGTACCCGCACTACGCTCAGCGTGCGCCACACCCACTTCTGTTGGGTTCGCTGCATAAGTCAGTGCCAAAGCCGGAATAAATGTACTGCTTTCCCCTGTACTCACCATTAAATCAACAATGCGACGACGATAAGCACGCAACATACATCCCTCATCTCGCATCTTTAACTTAGGCATCATCCATTCACGCAGACGGTTATGCCATTTCGAAACTTGTAAGCGCCAGGCGGCATCTTGACGGTCTTGTCGATAGGCATTGACCACATCGTGACCTTGCTCCATCGCAGTCACTAATTTGCCAATCTCCTCTGGTGGATTTTGTAAATCTGCATCCAACGTAATAATAATCTCACCACGCACACGTTCAAACCCAGCCATAATCGCCATGTGTTGGCCAAAATTACCATTAAAATCAATCACTCGTATTTGATCAGGTCGGCGCTCGTGCATATGACGCAATATGGACATCGACGCATCTGTACTACCATCGTTTGTTAGAATGATCTCGTAAGAATGCCCAAGGGTATCTAACACCGCTGTTAAACGCTGGTATAATTCTTCTAGTACTTCTTGCTCGTTGTGCACGGGAATAACAACGCTGATATAGGGGTTTTGATTCATTTATTTACCTTTATTAGGATAACCAAACAGTGGATTATAATAATTGCCATGCTAAGATGCTAGTGCGCTATAAGGCTAGCTTTTCCTAATGTTGAGGGGGACATCGCTGCCAGGATGTAGGGAGGCATTGCCATGCTAAGATGCTAGTGCGCTATAAGGCTAGCTTTTCCTAATGTTGAGAGGGACATCGTGACCAGGATGTAGGGAGGCATTGCCATGCTAAGATGCTAGTGCACTATAAGGCTAGCTTTTCCTAATGTTGAGAGGGACATCGCGACCAGGATGTAGGGAAGCGTTGAGGGCATGGATGCCCGTTCCCGAAAAACATTAGGAAAAGCTAGCCTTATAGTGTACTAGCACGACAAGGGAATAGGAATACACCAGGGAATAGGAATACACCAGGGAACAGGAATACACCAGGGAACAGGAATACACCAGGGAACAGGAATACACCAGGGAACAGGAATACACAAGAGAATATAATAAGCACATGACCCCACAAACCATACGAAAAATCTTCCAACGCTTCCAGAAAGCAGACCCCCACCCCACCACAGAGCTGGTATATCACAGCGATTTCGAACTGCTGGTCGCGGTTATTTTATCTGCTCAAGCTACAGATAAGTCTGTGAATAAAGCTACAAAAAATCTATTTCCGATCGCTAATACGCCCGAAAAAATGCTTAAGTTGGGGGAACAGGGGCTCACGGAAAAAATCAAATCCATTGGGCTATACAAGAGCAAAGCAAAAAATATTATTGCTACCTGTCAGCTACTGGTGACAAAATTTGATTCTCGCATACCAGAAACACGTGAATTGCTTGAAACGTTACCAGGCGTTGGTCGAAAAACAGCCAATGTTATGCTCAATACCTGCTTTAATCAACCCACTATTGCCGTCGATACACACTTATTCCGCCTTGCAAACCGTATTGGGCTGGCACCAGGTAGCACACCACTAGCGGTAGAAAAGAAGCTATTGGCTTGTATTCCAGCAGCATTTATGCAACATGCACACCATTGGCTCATTTTGCATGGTCGCTATGTGTGCACCGCACGTAAACCACATTGCCCGACATGTATCATTAAGGATCTATGCGAATATCCACATAAAACAGTGGGCACCTAATGGATCCTCTCGAATCCTCACGCACCTACGGTGCTTAAATATGTAGTGGGTGCATTAAACCCCGGGCTGCGCGCTCCGCGCTTACCCGGGGCTATAAAGCTTTCGGTCGTAAACGACCTGATTGCCTTGTTGTTCTATACGATTAACTCAAAATGCATTCAATTTTGGTTAATCGCATAGCGTCACGACACAACCAGGCCGTTTACGGCCGAAAGCTTTATAGCCCCGGCTGAGGATTGCGAAGCGAAGCGTAGCAATCCGAAGGCCGGGGTAGTAGCAATCCGAAGGCCGGGGTAATGACAATCCACCTATGTTTTAAGCACCGTAGGTGCGTGAGCGATTTTAATATTCTTCCTCAGGTAAATGTGATACCGAGCCGCGACCGTAAGGGAGCGTCACATGAATCTGATAAAAACCGGTGTAGAACGATGCGACATGTCTATCGTTGCGCTATGATTTTATCATGAAGTAAGAAATGCCAGCTAAAAATGATAGTACAGTGACGCTCCCTTACGGTCGCGGCTCGGTATCGTGGCTCGGTTTTATCGCATAGCATAACGATGCATTTTAATGAATATGCCATCAATTACTTATCAGACTCCGCATCAAGCGCTTGTCCAAAGTCGATAATATCTGAGAAATAACCAGTCTACGTAACGCTGTCATGCACACCGTTAACATGAATCAAAACAGGTCTGCAAGAAAGACCCTTTGGACGTTTTAATTTTTTAATTTTCTCCTGCACCCCACAAGTGACCTCAAATAAACTGGTGCAGCAAACGTGCAAATGTACGTTTACTTCTCCAAAACGCATGCCAATTCTGGAGAAGCAAACGTACATTTGCACGTTTGCTTCTCCATATATTTTTGGTAAATAAACGTAACTATTTGTTATTTATACAGAATAAATTCTGGCTTGTGAGAGTTGCCGGTTTTTATTGCGGCGCGAGCAAGGGAAAACACCCCACCGCCGCTGCCACATTCTCACGCAAATGCACGGGGTTAATAGTGCCGAGCACAACGCTTGTGACGCCAGGTTCAGCGAAGACAAATTGCATCGCAGATTGGATATGTTGCGACCCGCCCAAAGCAGCATGACCACTATTAAATGCCTTTTTGATCAGAACGCCTTTTTGTTTTTGATGTGCATATTGGATAACAGAACGCTCAGCAACATAGTCTGCATGGTATGCCACCATCACAACATCAGATTCCTCTACTGCTTGCATGCCGCCTTCTACTGTTTTTGTCGACATACCATAAGCGCGAATCATGCCTGCTTTTTTACAATCCGCTAAGACAGGAAAAACCATTTCTTGTATTGCTAACTCTGATTCACCATTTGAATGAATCAAAATAATATCCAGATAATCCGTTCTTAATCTTTTTAAACTGCGCTCAATACTAAGGCGTACAGCATTTTTTGAATAATCAAAGCAAGATTGATTATCAACGAACGTTTCACCTACTTTCGTTGAAATCACAAATTCACGACGCGCATTTCCCAATAATTTACCCAGACGTTCTTCAGATACACCATAAGCCGGCGCGGTATCCAACAAGGTAATGCCGAGTTCGCCTGCCAAAGAAAGCAAATGCATCACTTCTTGATCCGAAGGCAACGCAAAATTTTCGGGATACTTCACACCGGTATTGCGACCAAACTTAACAGTCCCTAATCCCACTCGACTCACTTCAATGCCTGTCTGGCCTAAGCACTGTTTTTGCAAAATGCTGTCTCCCAAATGGGTTGCGCAAATGGCGGCATCGGCCAAGAACGTAATTCGCGCGTATCACAACGCTGTGGCGTTAATCCGACTTCATGAAAAGACTGTAAAATTTCTTCTGCCAACTGTGGCGCGAGCGCTAATTTTGTAGGCCACGCTATTGTCATGTTCTCAATATGCTTACTGTACGTCGATTCTGGTTTCAAAAAACCCGGTTGCAGTGGCTCAGCTCTGTCTATTCTAAAAGAAGAGAAAAGCGCTGCACTAAAATCCAGCCAAGGGAATAATGCCTTTAATTCTACACGCGCTGCTTGAATTTGTTCCTCTTGACTACGTGTCACACCTTCTTCTGCTAACATACCGCCCAGATACCAAATGGTTTCACCTGCCTGCGTATGATGCGTCGTGATCGTGATGCGAGGCCGCTGACTCAATCCCAAGCAATGCGCGTACAACGCATAATCAAAAGGCATTTTCACTAATACCATATGAAGTGGACGACGTTGCATGGCAATATTATCTTGCTTTAATTGATTCAGAATCACCTCATTACCACTACCTGCTGCAAACACAAACTGTTGCGCAACAATTTCCATCGCCTTGCCTGCCAAATACACCGTGGCAGATTCCAATGCGCCCTCATCACCAAACTTTAATTCATCTCCGCATAACGGTTCGATCTTAAAAATCACATCTTGGTTTGATTTCACTAATTCTCGCACCAATGCAGGCACGTCAATAACCATCTCATCTAAAGCAAACACTTCTCCCTTAAAAGCCGTATGCTGAAAGACAGCAGGGTAGGCTTCTTTTTTAACGGACGACACTTTACTCGATAAAGCAGCACCTGCTAAAAAACCAGCGAATTTAGACGCTAATTTTTGAGAGGCCCATAAAAATTGTTGGGTAGATAAAACAGGTACACCAGATAAATTAATTTCACCATCACCCGCTAAACAGGATTTCCATCGCTCAGGTAATGAAGCCATTTGCTCTGCTTCTTTGGTTAATTTTCCATGTAGAGCATATTTCATCCCACCATGAATGATGCCTTGCGATTTATCTGTCTGGCCACCACCGAGCGATGCGGATTCGAACAATAAAACAGAAAATCCGGACTGTCGCAGACGGTTCAATAACCACAGCCCCGCCACACCACCGCCAAAAATGACAACATCTGCAGATGCCACTTTACTCATTATTGTTCATCCCGTAGAAGAAGAAACATTTAAAACATTCTATCAAAAGTTGGCTGATTTTACGCTACAATAAGCTCCTTGAACAGAACAACAGCAAAGAAAGCGTAACATTATGATAAATATAAAAAATCAATTCGATGTCATTGTGGTGGGGGGCGGACATGCCGGCACAGAAGCCGCACTGGCCGCTGCGCGCTTAGGCGCAAACACCCTTTTACTCACACACAATATCGAGACATTAGGACAAATGTCGTGCAATCCTGCGATCGGCGGTATAGGCAAAGGACATTTAGTAAAAGAAATTGACGCCTTAGGTGGCGTAATGGCTTGGGCTGCCGACCAAGCAGGTATTCATTTTCGCATACTCAATGCCAGCAAAGGCCCGGCTGTGCGCGCAACACGCGCGCAAGCAGACCGCTTACTATACAAACAAGCTGTTCGCCAACGATTAGAAAATCAAGCTAATCTGCTCCTTTTCCAACAAGCCGTTGATGATTTGCTCATTGAACAAGAAAAAATAGTAGGCGTTGTCACACAAATGGGATTACAACTCCGCGCAAAAACAGTTGTACTAACAGCGGGCACCTTTTTAGCCGGAAAAATCCATATTGGTTTAAATCACTATGCAGCAGGCAGAGCAGGTGATCCACCTGCCAGCACCCTCGCAGCAAAATTACACGATTTACCTTTTCGTATCAGCCGATTAAAAACAGGCACGCCACCGCGTATTGACGGACGCACTGTTAATTTTGATTTGATGGAAAAACAACACGGGGACACACCCACCCCCGTCTTTTCTTTTTCAGGCAAAGTATCTGATCATCCTGAACAAGTGTGTTGCTACATCACACACACTAACGAAGAAACACATGCGCATATTGAACGCGGATTATCAGAATCCCCATTATACACAGGCGTGATAGAAGGCACAGGTCCACGTTATTGCCCTTCTATTGAAGATAAAATCATGCGATTTAAAGATAAATCGTCACATCAAATTTTTGTGGAACCAGAGGGTTTAAATACAACAGAGCTATATCCTAATGGTATTTCAACCAGCCTACCCTTCCACACACAGCTTGCTTTTGTACGCTCTATTCGTGGTTTTGAAAATGCACATATCACACGACCAGGTTATGCCATTGAGTATGATTTTTTTGATCCGCGCGATTTAAAGCCCTCGCTTGAAACAAAAGCCATTGCGGGACTGTTTTTTGCAGGACAAATTAACGGCACGACCGGTTACGAAGAAGCCGCTGCACAAGGGCTCATTGCGGGATTAAATGCTGCACGTTATGCACAAGACCAAGCACCTTGGACGCCACGACGAGATGAAGCTTATATAGGCGTTTTAATTGATGATCTCACAACGCATGGTACACAAGAGCCTTATCGCATGTTCACCAGTCGCGCTGAATATCGACTACATTTGCGAGAAGATAACGCTGATATACGTTTAACAAACACAGCGCATGAATTAGGCCTTGTTGATGACCTACGCTTTCACGCATTTGAAAAGAAATGCGCGATAATTACCGAAGAAGAGAATAGATTGCATCACACTTTTGTGCGACCAGGCACCATCGCAGCAGAAAAAATCACGCCACTTTTAGCGCAACCCTTAACACGAGAATACCGTTTATTAGAATTATTGCGTAGACCCAATATTAGCTACACAAATTTAATGTCTGTTGCAGAACTAGGTCCGGGGATTGAAGACGGACAAGCCGCGCTACAAATTGAAATCAAAGCAAAATATGCGGGTTATATTGATAGACAAGCGGATGAAATTGAGCGCTCATTGCGGCATGAAACAATGGCCATTCCTGAAGAGGTTGATTACACCGAGATGAAAGGACTCTCCACAGAAGTGCAGCAAAAGTTAAGCACCGTGCGTCCCACAAGCATCGGCATGGCTTCTCGTATACCCGGCGTCACACCAGCCGCTATTTCTCTTTTGCTTGTTTACCTAAAAAGACGTAAATAATGACTTATTCCTCATTGTTAGCGAAAGCGCTTCAACAAAATCACTTAGTGTTGGATGCGCATCAACAACAGCAGCTATGTGATTATCTCACACTGATGCATCGTTGGAATAAGGCCTACAACCTCACCAGCATCACTGACCCAGAGGACATGGTTTATCTCCATATTATCGACAGCCTACTCATCCACCCCCATCTTAAAGGAGCCGAGTGCTTAGATGTGGGCACAGGCGCAGGATTGCCTGGTATCCCTTTAGCCATTCTCAACCCAGCGCAGCAGTGGACATTATTGGATAAAAATAATAAAAAAATACTGTTCTTGAATCAAATTTTATCAGAGTTGGGGTTAAAAAATGTAAAAACTGTTCACACACGCATTGAGGATTTTCATCCATCCGCTTGTTTTGATAGTATTGTCTCACGGGCATTGAGTCACTTAGCACTGTTTGTAGAAACAACAGCTCATCTCCTTTGCGCAGAAGGACAGTGGCTTGCCATGAAAGGCCGATACCCAGCGGAGGAGCTCATAGACCTTCCTGCACACTGTTTGGTACAAGAGGTGAAGCCACTTACCATGCTGGGAAGAGAAATCGAAAGACATATTGTTTGTTTAAGTAAAATGAAAAAGTGAGTTGCCTGTGGGAAAAATTATCGCGATAGCGAACCAAAAAGGAGGGGTAGGTAAGACAACTACCAGCATCAACCTAGCAGCCTCTTTTGCTGAAATGAAACGCAAAGTGCTGCTCATTGATCTTGATGCGCAGGGAAATGCAACAGCCGGTAGCGGCATACAAAAAACACAAGTTAAGTATTCGATTGATCAAGTACTCTCGGAAGACGCAGACATTCAGGAAGCCATTTTAAAAACAAATAATGGCTATGATTTACTGGCAACACACCAAGAGCTGATTGTGGCTGAGATGCAACTTTTACAAATTCCGCAGCGAGAACAACGACTTAAAGGTATTTTAAGCACAGTGAGTCACCTCTATGACTATATCTTAATTGATTGCCCACCTTCTTTAAGTGTATTGACAGTGAATGCCTTGGTTGCTGCAAATTCTGTACTGATCCCTATTCAATGCGAATATTTTGCACTGGAAGGCCTAAGCGCTTTATTGAGTACAATTGAACAGATTCGAAATACCATCAATCCTGCGCTGCATGTCGAGGGCTTGTTACGTACCATGTATGACGGCCGAAACCGGCTCGCGCTGGATGTTTCTGCGCAGCTGCTTGCACACTTTCCAACAGAGCTTTACCGCACCGTGATTCCTCGCAATGTGCGGTTAGCCGAAGCGCCTAGTCATGGCGCAGCCGTTTTGCATTACGACAAAAAATCGCAAGGCACGGTTGCCTATCTGGCACTGGCTGGTGAAATGTTGAGGCGCGGCGAGAAATTGCTGGAGCCAACGAGATAAATTGGGATTCAAAGAGTGTTAAAACTCACACTTACAGAGTACAATAGGCATAGCCCGCTTCCATTTGGATGGACACATGACCAAACTACAACGACTTCTTGCACTCTTCTGCTTTTGTGCGCCAACATACACACTCGCGCTGGCGCCCGACGCCAGCGACCTACGCGATATCTATGCAACAACAAAACCTGACGCGGCCGCTGCCTTTCCCCATGAAACAGGTTATGTTGAATTTCACGTACCACAGCGACGTCAGGAAGTGCAGATCGGCAACGTCTATGTGGGCACAGATTATTTTGATACCACAAAAAAGTGTCCTTCTGGCTTTAATCCTTATGTCGTTATCACGCCCCAGCAATTATTGACCCAGGGTCAAGGACAAAATAGCGTTTGCGTAAGACAACAAATCGCTGATGACTCTGGCGCAGAACATTACAGCGTTCCGTACGCTGTTACGCTGAACAGCGACAACATAACAAGCAATATTAACTTCACCTGGACGCTGTACTGCACGAAGCAACCACAGCCGCAGACAATATGTCAGTTTACTTTACCTGATTACTATCAGCCGCCCATTCTCTGGATCACTGGCTACACTAAAGGTCAGGGAGGGGGCGCCTCTCAATCCTTCCGTATTGGTGGAAGCATGTGTCCAAAAGATTGGAAACCCTATGTCACGGTGGCACCAATTAGCATTATTAACAGCTATCCTGTGACAGGCGCTAACGCCCTCTCTGCCAGTATTAACAATTTCGGCGCTTGCGTTGTCAATGTAACGGATGCAGCTGGCTATTATTATATTGTTAACTATCTGGTATCTGCTAAGATGGCCGTTGTGTCATCAAAGCTATGGCCAGACAATGTGTTTGTGTCTTACACAAGAAGATTCGCCCTAGACACCGCTCGATCGATGAGGACGCTTCTTCCAGTTGACGCCTATAATAATCTTCAGACAAACCCTGTTGCAGACGTAAATCAAAATGTCACTGAAATACAATGGAGGCTTTACTGTTACCCGCCAAAGAGTCATCTTCCTCGATCGAATCCGGACTGTGATCCGGGTCTATTGCCTTATGGTGGCAATGTCGTTCCCACTTCACCTTCCCCCTCCTAGCAATGAGTAGTAGAAATGCCATGAATCAACCAACAGAACCGAACCACACCCATTTTGGCTTCCGGGATGTGCCAGAAAATCAAAAAGCCACCCTTGTTGCGGATGTTTTTCATTCTGTGGCCAGTCATTATGATGTGATGAATGACTTGATGTCTTTAGGTATGCACAGACGATGGAAGCGCTTTACCATCCAGCAGGCTGCGGTGAGACCAGGACAACATGTACTCGATGTTGCCGCGGGCAGTGGCGATTTAGCAAAATCATTCGTGCCACTTGTTGGCAAAACAGGCAGCGTCACCATGACAGACATAAACGAAAGTATGCTGGCTGTTGGACGAAACAAGTTAATCGATGCCGGCATCTTACACAATGTACATTATGTGCAAGCAGATGCCGAAAAATTACCCTTTGAAAACAACTACTTTGATTGCATCACCATTGCTTTTGGCTTGCGCAATGTCACCCACAAAGAAGCGGCGTTGGCTTCTTTTTATCGTGTGCTAAAACCAGGTGGCAAATTACTTATTCTAGAATTCTCCCACCCCACGACGCGTATTTTAAAGAAGTTATATGATCTTTATTCCTTCCATGCCATCCCAAAAATGGGAAAATTTATCGCAAAAGACGAGGCCAGCTATCAATACTTAGTTGAATCTATACGCAAACATCCTACACAAGAAGTATTGCAGCAAATGATGCTTTCAGTTGGATTTGAAGATGTTGACTATTATAATCTGCATGGTGGCATTGTTGCATTACATAAAGGTTTTAAATATTAACCATGAAACAATTTTTATTATCTACCTTAAATAAAACGATTAATGCTTATATTGCGAGCGATCCTGCTTCTCAAGAAAAATTGAAAGAACTGGCAACACATACTTTTGGTGTCACAATAGAACCCATGCAGTTTGATATCGTCTGTTATTTTTCGGAGACAGGCATCAATATTGCTTGTCTTGATGCCTCTCAGACTGATACACGGCTATCGGGTACGCCCTTACAATTACTCAGCCTGCTTATTGCAAAAGAAGATCGCCAACGCTTATTTACGGAAGGTGTCACACTCACGGGTAATATAGAATTAGGGATGCAAGTGATGGCTTTATTTGATGATATCCATATCGATTGGGAAGCCCATCTTGCGCCTTTTCTGGGTGATGTACCAACTTATCACATAGGAAGATTATCGAGACGTTTCAAACAATGGTTAGGCGACACCACGACGCGTTTTGGGCAAACACTCAGTGATTATTTGCACGAAGAAGCACCTTACTGCCCTCCCAAAGAGGCACTACAAGATTTTTTTGATGATATTGGCGATTTGCAAATGACAGTTGATCGTTTAGAGGCCAGAATAAAACAACTACAACAAGATGCGGCGGGGCATGTCTTATGAAAGTGATAACGCGTCTTTTCCGCCTCATGCGGATCCATTTTATCCTCATGCGCTATAATATTGATGAAATTATTTTAGGTAACCATTGGTTTTATCCTCGTTTTATCACTTATTTTAATCCTTATTATTGGATAGTAAACAGAAAACTCAGTCGCGCCGAACGCATACGCAAAGCCTTGGAAGACTTAGGGCCTATTTTTGTGAAAATGGGGCAGATTATCTCTACACGCTTAGATTTATTGCCAGAGGATATTACGATTGAGCTTGCGAAATTACAAGATCGCGTACCACCTTTTTCGGGTGTGATTGCGCAAGCGATTATTGAAGATGCTTTAAAAAATAAAGTCGAAAATATTTTTTCTCATTTTGATAGCCAAGCATTAGCGTCTGCTTCTATTGCCCAAGTTCATGCAGCCACGCTACATAGTGGAGAGTCTGTTGTTGTTAAAGTCTTAAGACCCAATATTACCAAGGTGATCGAACGTGATATTGATTTAATGATGATGATAGCAAAAGCGGCTGAGCGTTATTGGTATGCTGCACGACACTTCAAACCCAAAGAAATGGTAAAAGAAATTGCACAAACCCTTTTTGATGAACTCGACCTCACGCGTGAAGGAGCGAATGCTTCACAACTGAGGCGTAATTTCGCTAACACAACAAAGCTATCTGTTCCTAAAATTTATTGGTACTATTCTCGCCCGCAAATATTAGTGATGGAACGTGTTTATGGTATCCCTGTTCACGATATTAAACAATTACAACAAGCTAATATTGACTTGAAAAAATTAGCCGAGCTTGGCATTGAATTGTTCTTTACACAAATTTTTAGAGATAGTTTTTTCCATGCAGACTTACACCCCGGCAATATTTTTATTTGCAATAAAAATCCCTTAGATCCCGCTTATGTGATGGTTGATTTTGGTATTGTGGGCTCTTTAAGTCGCAATGATCAGCGTTATCTAGCAGAAAACATGATTGCTTTCTTTAAGCGAGATTACCAGCGGGTAGCGGAATTGCATATTGCTTGTGGGTGGCTCCCACCTGATACGCGTATTGATCAGTTTGAGAGTGCTATTCGCGCTGTTTCTGAGCCTATTTTCGAACAACCGCTTTGTGATGTTTCTTTTGGGCAATTGTTATTGCGTCTTTTCCAAGTCGCGCGACGTTTTGAAATTAACATTCAGCCGCAGCTGATTTTATTACAAAAAACATTGCTGAGTATTGAAAGTCTATGCCGTCAGCTTGCGCCAGATCTGGATTTATGGAATACCGCCAGGCCACAAATAGAAAAGTGGTTAAGAAGGCAAGTTGGGGCTAAAGCATTTCTGCGACGCATTCGAGAGAATCTGCCATTATGGTCTGAGCAATTACCGGAGCTCCCCTCATTGATTCATCATGTTTTACAAGAAACAAAACAAGAAAAATCGCTGCGATTTTTCTCACACACAAATCTTCGCTTAGAGAAAAAAACAACTCACTCTCTGTGTTATTTTCTAGGCGGCGTCATCGTCACCTTGATCGCAGTGGTAGCTTGCTGGGTTTACTTTCTCCGATACTAGGATCTATTGACAATTCGCTTACGTAAGACAGCGCGCGAAACCGAGCCATAACCGAACCGCGAAACCGAGCCGCATAACCGAGCCGCGACCGTGAGGGAGCGTCACATGAATCTGATAAAAAATGGTGTGAAACAATGCAACATGTTCATCGTTGCGCTGTGATTTTATCATAAAGTAAGAAATTTCAGCTAAAGGTTATAGTACAGTGACGCTCCCTCACGGTCGCGGCTCGGTTTCGCGGCTCAGTTCTATCACATAGCGTTACGACGCAATCAGGTCATTTGCAACCGAAAACGCTTGGCGTTTATTCAAAGGGAGGTGATCTCACACCCCCTCTTTATATCTCTAAACGACTTTACCTCTGAACGACGTTACCGTTACCTGAATCTAGCCCAGATGTCGAGACTCTCGAACGTTGCAACGGGGAGAATATCGGGCATTACAGACTCACATACCAACATTGTGGCCCGTTTTGGCTCCGTTCCATCACTTTCCGTCTGCTGTGCATCCACTTGTTTGTATCGCTCTATAAACTCCGAACAATTGCGTGCTTTTGTGTTTACGAGCACCCCGAAATAACCAAAAATCTCATTTGATGTGGCAAAATGACGGTCATAGGGTACTGATATCCATTCCCCATCGAGTCTCACACACCCCTCTCCCAAACGAAACGTCGGATCAGAGTCAAGAGGATAATAATAAGCATTATTTTTGTGCACTAAACTGCGAGTTAATTTTTCGCCAGGCATAATTGCAACCGTATCACCATCACCCACAAGACTAGAACGCACAATACGAGTAACACCCCGCGAAAACGCCTGCGCATAAGAAGCTTGCACATGACGCTGGAGCTCACCAAGACCATGACAAAATACGTAATCGAGAATTGGATTATCCGTATCTACACAGCCAAATTGTGATGCAGAGAGATAAATCGCTTCAGCCAATATGTGTATGCAAAAGAGTTTGCCTGAATGGATCACCCCTCTATTTGTTTTTTCTTCCTCTAGATAATCTTTAAACATCTGCAATACAGCTCTGCGACCATCTTCACTTCTTGCATCCTTAATATCTTGAACATAGCGATTAAACGCTTCTACGCCCCGACGAAATTGTTCGTTATATTCTTCAACCCATCCTACTGGAAACCATTCAGCAGTTTGCGTAGCAATGATCGTCTCGCCGTCCGGTAACAGCTTGAGATGCTTCTCCAACATTTCTACCATACACTCTTCATCTGGTCGATATTGTATATCATCTGCAGCTAATGCTAGCTGTAATGGCGTGCCCATAACGCGTCGACCTGAGTAGTCGACAACAGTAGCTTTCATTGTAAGCAGCTCAGGCATACGATTCACCATTCTCTTAGCTTCTGCCTGTTCGCCTTTTACTACGTGACAACATAATTTTTCTATCGCTCCTGCTGAATATCGAGAAAAAACAGTATGCAAAGATCCATTGGCTGGGGCTGGGGCTGGGGCTGGGACAGCCACAGCTCCAGCAGACATCGGCGACCCTGAGGCTTGCCCTGTTTCTAAATCTTTATCTTTATCTGATTTTGAATCGTTTCTTGTTGATTGACTTTGACCCATACCGCCCCCACCTTATGCTAATAAAAATTAACGTAACCTTACTATGATTCCTCGATTTATGCAATCTTCTGACAATTCGCTCACGTAAGACAGCGCGCGAAACCGAACCGCATAACCGAACCGCATAACCGAACCGCGAAACCGAGCCGCGACCGTAAGGGAGCGTCACTGTACTATAACCTTTAGCTGAAATTTCTTACTTTATGATAGAATCACAGCGTAACGATAAACATGTTGCATTGTTCCACACCATCTTTTATCAGATTCATGTGACGCTCCCTCACGGTCGCGGCTCGGTATCGTAGCTCGGTTTTATCGCGTAGCGTTATGTAGCGCGGACATTATACCCATGAATCTTTTCCATCTATCGTGAGAACCGAGTTGGCTCCACTTTATCCCCTTCCAGTTGTTGTGTATTCGCTCGCTGGTATTTCCGTATAAATGCAAGACGGTTTTGAGATTTTCTCTTTACTAGATCAGTTAAAAAGTTCCTAACAGTGCAGCATGTGTCGAGCAGTTGATGCAACATTAAGCAAGCTAGCTGTTGGTAATAACGCGGATATCTCCGCTACTAATTCAACTTGTTGAATTTACTGTTATATTTCATTCTTCCGCTTAGTGCAATGATAGTATAGTTGATGCAATTCATCTAGCCATGGTGCAATTGGTGCAATTGTGGTATAGTTGGTGCAATTGGTGCAATTCATCTAGCCATGGTGCAATTGTGGTATAGTTGGTGCAATTCGTTCTATCATGATCTGAGGATGGTGCTTTATGAAACATATTTATCCAGAGCGAGAATCAAAAACACTTGAGTTCAAATCAAGACTCCCCCATTTTAGTCAACTCATTAAAACTTGCATTGCATTTGCAAATGCGCAAGGCGGTCAAATCATTATCGGGATTGATGATAAATCTAGAGAAGTTATCGGCATAGATGAACACACACGAAACAGAATTTACGATGAATTCCCTAATAGTTTATATGATGCAACATTGCCATGCCTGTTGATAGAGATATATGAAAAAAGCTTTGATGACTTAAGCGTGATCATCATTGATGTGCCATATAGCATAAAAAAACCGGTATACATTAAGAGTGAAGGGATGGAACAGGGGACATACTTAAGAGTTGGCTCTAGCACACGCAAAGCAACAAAAGAGTATTTAGAAGAATTAATAAGAGAAAATAAGCGCGAATCATATGATGAGGAGATTATTCATGAAGATATTAAAATATTATCTCCTGCTATTTTAAAAAATATCTATAAAAAATACAGTGACGCTATACTGATAGCAGATAAAATTATAAAGAAAACATCCCTTCAATCAAATAAGTACTACCCGACAATTGCTGGAACGTTGGCCTGTTGCGAAACGCCAGATCAATACATTCCAGAGGCAATTATGATATGCACAAAATTTGAAGGCACTTCTGCCTCCAGCAGAAACATTATTCAGACAGAAGAAATCCGTGGAAATTTAGAAACCTTAGTGGAGAATACTTACTTATTAATAAAATCATGGCTAATACGAGAATACAAATTACAAGGCATTAAATTAAAAGGAAAAACAATCATTCCAGAAGAAGCGCTACGTGAATCGATTATCAATGCCGTTATTCACAGAAAATATTCGATTCCAGGAGCAATAAAAATCGCGCTGTATGAGGATCGTCTAGAAATATTTAACCCAGGCGGTTTCCCAGGATTGATGGACATGAGTCAACTTGGCGATGGAACGACTTACCTAAGAAACCCCAATCTCGCCAGAATAGCAAGAAAATGTGGTCTCGTTGAGAAACTGGGAACAGGCATTAGACTTATTTTCGATAGCTGCCGCAGAGCCGGATTAAGAAAGCCGGACTTTATTGAGGGTGCTGATAGCCTAAAAGTCGTATTTTCGTTTTTACCATCAAATGATTCATCTCTATCCGAGGAAGAAAAAATACTGGCATTATTCAAAATAAAAAAAGAAATCGAATTAAGCGACGTGGAACTCTCTCTCGATGTTTCACGCAATACGGCCACAAGAAAATTAAATTTATTAATCAAATCTAAAAAAATAGAGAGATACGGTAAAGGCCCCGCTGTTAGGTTTAGATTGAAGGAAGATATCCGTTAAGCGAGCTTTGAACAAGTTGGCATACTTTAAGACTCAATCGCTAACGAACCGTTAAAAACATAAGTAGCAGGGCCTGTCATTTCTATCGCTTGTCCCGGACCCTTCCAGGCAATAAGCAAAGAGCCGTAACGAAAAGAAACAGTCACTTTTTCATCTAACCAGCCATTTAATATACCTGCGACGACAGCCGCACAAGCATTACTACCACAAGCATGTGTCTCCCCTGCACCTTTTTCAAAAGTACGCAAATAAATATGCGAGGCATCTTTTACTTGCATAAATCCAACATTAGGGGTTTCAGAAAAAAAATGATGTGATGCAATTTTAGCGCCCAATACATCCACCGTCAGCATATTAATATCTTGCACCTTGAGAACAGCGTGTGGATTACCCACGGAAAGCGCTGTGACAAAAAAAGAAGATCCGTCAACATCAATAGATGCTAAACGTTCCAAAATAGTGGGAACACCCATCGTCACACGCACATCATTTTCATCTACAATCGAGACAGGATAAACACCTGCTATCGTTTCTATGCTAAAATCTTTCTTCGAACACAATCCTTCTTGGTAGATGAATCGCGCAACACAACGCAATCCATTGCCACATTGCTTCGCCTCACTACCATCCGCGTTATAAATACGACAGAAAAAATCTGCTTTTTTAGAAGGCTCGATTATTAATAACTGATCGAATCCAATACCAAGATGTCTATCCGCTAACTGCGTAATATCCACTATCTTTTTATCGAAAGATTGATTCAGTCCATTAATCACGACAAAATCATTACCTAATCCATGCATTTTTGTAAAATTTAACATAAACTACCGCCCCTCAGACAAAGCGTGCGTCGTTGGTGTTGGTAAATATAAAGCACCAGATTGCCCACAGCCCACACAAACACCAACCAACAGTGTCAGCACAATCATCTTACGAATGTAACTCACCTAATAACTCCCAAAACGTTTTTGTCTTATCATGCGCATGGATACGCGCTAAAATAGCGGGCAACAATTGCTTGCCTAATTCTATCCCCCACTGATCAAAAGAATTAATTTCCCAAATAACGCCTTGCACAAAAATCTTATGTTCATACAACGCAATCAGCGCACCTAAGCGCTTAGGATCAATGCAGTCCATATATAAAATATTGCTGGGTTTATTACCCGGGATAACACGGTGTTTAGCATGCCACGCTCTCTCTGTTGGCGTATACCCATAAGATGCTAACTCTGTATAGGCTTCTTCATATGTTTTACCAAGCAAAAGCGCTTGCGCCTGACTCAGACCACTCGCTAATAACAAGTTTTGATGCGCATCAGATTTCTGATCCGTCGTTTGCCCAACCAGAATAAAATCAACGGGAATGAGATGGTTACCTTGGTGCAGTAATTGATGATACGCATGCTGGCCGATACTCCCCTCTGCGCCAAACAAAACGGGGCCTGTGCGATAAACAGCTGTATCACCGTGATGCCGGGTACGCTTACCATTACTTTCCATATCTGCTTGCTGTAAATAAGGCAAAAAATGCTGCAAACGATGTGCGTAAGGCACTACGGCATGGGCTTGTGATCCAAAAAAATTAATATACCAAATACCCAACAAAGCCATTACGACTGGCATATTTTGCAAAAAAGGCGCTGTACGAAAATGCTGATCCATCTCATCAGCACCTGCTAGAAAATCACGAAAGTGCGAAACGCCCACTTGCAACATAATAGGCAAGCCAATCGCAGACCAAACAGAATAGCGCCCGCCCACCCAAGACCATAAAGGGAAAATTTGTTCATCAGAAAATCCAAATGCGCGCGCTTTTTCCTGTTCTGCTGTGACTGCAACAAAATGTTTTTTGAGCACCTCAGACCCTAATCTTGCTTGCATCCAAGCAAGCACCGTCTTCGCATTGCTCAGCGTTTCCAGCGTACCAAAAGATTTTGATGAAATGACAAATAGTGTAGTTTCCGGATCTATGCGACATAACACTTCCTCGATATGCACATTATCCACACTCGAAATAAAATCACAGCGAATAGAAGATGTCGCAAATGGCTTTAACGCCTCTGTGCACAACAACGGACCCGTATGAGAGCCGCCGATACCAATATTGACAACATGCTGAATGGCTTTACCTGTCACGCCCTGCCACACCCCCTGGCGTACCTTTTCTGCAAAATCTTCCATCTTTAATAAAGAAGCTTTGATTTGATCCGCAATATTCTTGCCTTCCACAAAAATGGCTGTCTTTTTTTTATCTCGTAATGCAGTATGTAAAGCAGGTCGCTGCTCTGTGCTATTCACGGCTTCCCCAGTAAACAGAGCCTCCCTCTTCTCAGACAGATGCGCTGCATCTGCAAGCGCTGCGAGTTGCGTTAATGTCTCTATGTGAATATGATTGCGAGAGTAGTCCAAATGGAGCTGCGCAGCCGACAGGCGAAATCGCAGAGCGCGCGACGGATCCTCAGCAAACAAAGTGCGTAAATGCTGCTGCGACATGTCACGCTGCTGGCTAGCAAGCGCCAACCAGGGCTTGGACTCGGTAATGTTATTCATGACTGATCAATATGTACACTTTATGCATAGACATGTATATTATAATATGCTGGTCTGAATTTATAGCGTTTGTTTGAATGAAGACCAAAATAAATGTACTTTAAATAACCAAGGCTTAATCGCATGGAAGATAAATTAAAACGTTTAGAAGTGAAACTGAGAGAGCTCATTAGCCATCAGAATAGTTTAAATCAAACTAATCAGGTTATTTTGCGCGAAAAAGAAACACTTCTTGAAAGCCAACAGAAAACCATACGCCATATTGAAACATTAATAGCGAAGTTACGAGAAGCCAACTTATGAATACAACCAGTATGGATCGTACTGTTAACGTTACTATCGAAATTTTAGGTAAGCCTTATATTATTAAATGCGCATCTTCAGAACAGGACGCCCTACAAAAAGCCGCTGCCTTCTTGAATGCCCGCATGGAGGAAGTCAAAGAATCTGGAAAAGCGATCAATGTAGAACGCATTGCTATTATGATTGCCCTGAATATCACCAATCAATTCCTCAAAATAAGCCACCAAGAATCTGAATTTATAGAAAAAATCGAGCGGCAGATCGACCAAGCATGCGCAATGGTAGGTAATGAATCATTTTGAAATCAGAGCTGAGAATCTTCTATCGCAATCAGTGCCAGCAAGTCTCTGCCCACGAGAGAGCACAGTATGCTCGTCTCGCTGTGGAGCACTGCATCACACACCCTTTGTTTAAACGAAGCGAGCATATTGCATGCTACCTGCCTCGCACAACTGAATTCGATAGTACACCGCTGATTGAGGCCATTTGGGAATCAAAGAAACATTGTTATCTCCCCGTAGTAGCAGACCACGCGACGCCACTGCTTCATTTTGTCCCTTACCATTATGGGGATGCTTTGCGCCCGAATAAATATGCTATCTTAGAGCCCGCGAACCGCTCAAAACAGCGCCATATTGATGAACTTGATTTGGCTTTCTTGCCATTGCTTGCCTTTGACAAGGCCGGACATCGATTAGGAAGTGGGGGCGGTTATTACGATAGAAGCTTTGCGGACAAAAAATTTAAGCCGATTCTGCTGGGCTTGGGGTATAGCATACAAGAGGCTGATGGCTTACCCGCCGATCCTTGGGATGTGCCTCTGGAGGGCGTGTTAACCGAGAAAGGCGTGACGCGATTTCTTCGTGAGTGCTCAGGTTCCTAGCTCGAATTCTCACGCACCTTCGGTGCTTAAAAACGTGGGTGGATTGCCATTACCCCGGCCTTCGGATTGCTACGCTTCGCTGCGCAATCCTCATCCGGGGCTATAAAACTTGCGGCCGCAAACGACCGAAAGCTTTACAGCCCGGGGTAAAGCGACAATCCACCCACGTTTTTAAGCACCGGAGGTGCGTGAGGATCCATCTTCAATACTGTGATTTTGTTAGCGCAGTGACAAGCTGATCTTCCAGCGCCTTATAGCGCCATCCCATGCCGCGGGTACCATTTACCATGATCACAAAAGCAAGTGGTTCATTCTTCGCATTAAGAACATAGCCAGCTAAACTCACCACACCGGAAAGCGGCATGGTTCCTGTTTTTGCACGCACCTTGCGAGCGATATTGCCCATACGGTTTTTGAGGGTGCCATCTACACCTGCAATGGGTAATGCAGAAATAAAATCCTGATTCGTTGCAGCGTTGTGATATGCAAATGCCAAGACACTCATCATTTGTGCAGGTGTTGTCAGGTTATTCTCAGACAAGCCAGAGCCATCTAACATTTGCATGCCTTGGGGGTTTAAAGAGGCATACGTACTGAGGATACGTGACACCGCTGCACTACCATTTTCCCAACTACCTGGTTGATGCGCATAAAGCTGCCCCATTTTTTTAAATAAGGCACCTGCAATGATATTATCTGATTTTTTCAACATCTGATGTATCAGCTCATTCAGCGGAGCGGAGTCATGCGTACCCACCAGGGAAAGATTTTGTGGCGCAGAGCCAAATGTGATAACACCATAAACACGGGTTGCTAATTGACCAAGCGCGTTTTTAAATAAGGTTCTGTTGTACTCTGGCACATCCGTTACAACATAACTGATACTCTCAATGGATTTACGTAGGGTGCAATTATCAATATCAATACCATTGAGGTGCTGAGATACATGTAAAATACAACGGTGATAAGGCGTTTGAGGTATTGTTGTGCCTGTGCTTTTTGTCTGGAACTGCTTCCGTTGTGGAGAAGATGTTACGCTAATAGGCATACAATTATGATTGATAATACCGGCGCTAATAGGTGCCGCGTAGCAATTTTTTTTGTCAGATTCTTTCCAACCCGGGCCGTAAAATCGCTGATCATACGCTGTGTTGTCTATATAAACATTACCAGAAATAGCCTGTATTTGATGTGCTTTTAATGAGAATAAGAGTTCAACAATATTGTCATAGCTGAGTGTGGGATCGCCACTCAGAACGATATAGAGGTTGCCCTGCAAAACACCGTTATTCACTGTTTTTGCATCTGTTAATAATTGCGTGGAGAAGCGGTATGTGGGTTTCAGGTAGAGTAAAGCAGCTTCTGCCGTTAATATTTTTAACGTACTAGCTGGTGTGAATGATTGATCAATGTGATGTGTAAAAAGTAACCGATCACTTGCCATTGATTTCACATAAACACCAATTTGCGTATTGGGGGTTGTATTGATAATTGCACTCAGTTGGTTGGAAAGCTGAGGGATGCTAAATGTTGGCTCAATGGGCACCTTAACGCCGGCGCTTACGCCACGGCGAGCATAGATATGGTGATGCGCTTTAGTGGTATGGTGAGCATGGTGCTGTGCTTGTGCTGGCATTGCATATAAAAAAGCCAGAGCTGCCATGATACGCATTATTTTATGGTTCATTTTTTCCTCAAATAGGGATCCTTACTCGATCTAACCTTACTAAACTTACGTGTTTAAGTAAACATTGTGGTAAAAATCGCATTTTGAAGTATGATGGGTATATACCCATCGTACTTCAAGATGCGAGATTTTAACGCCCAGCTTGCAAGAAATTTAAACGTTCTGATTGAGAAAAAGCGCAGGAATAGTTATTCTATTTCGAGCT
>Ga0310813_10000194_pt1 | contig 44542 bp, 51 predicted proteins | sample YN3metagenome_FD_203086 | JGI IMG/M metagenome (GOLD analysis project Ga0310813, IMG submission 203086) | Soil microbial communities from experimental microcosm in Duke University, North Carolina, United States - YN3 | ecosystem: Engineered > Artificial ecosystem > Soil microcosm > Unclassified...
CGGACCACGATGAAATTCTCGTCGAGCGAAGTGACCTTGCTCGGAAATGGTCCGCGCCTTTGGTCGTCGCCGTGAGGGTCGCTGATCCGAGCGAAGCGGCGACCGCGCCCGGCTCCGCCCGCATTGCCGCACAGCGCCCAGTCGGGGCTGATGCCATCAAGCTCGGCAAGCCGCGCTTCGAGCACGGCGCGGTCGTCGGTCAGCAACAGCACATCCTGATGACACAGGATGATGTAACGACCAGCAGCCTCGGTCAGGAAATGATTGTAGCCGTCGTAGGCGTCAGCACCATTGGCACCCGTATTGTCGAAGAAAAGATATTCGCAATCGTGCGCGCCGAACCCGCCACGCTCGAAGGTCGACACCATCTCGGCGTATTCTTCGGGACGAGTAACCAAGGTGCAGATCGAGAAAGCGACCTTGCCGCGTTGGTGCGGGTCCAGCCGCCTGGGCGTCACCGCGCTCGCTGTCGTCGGCATCGCATGCTCCTTTTGCAAACGAAGGGGCGCAGCAGGGACCAGGTCAGACGGATCACCGTGATCGGAAGGGCCTGGCAGGGGCAGAGGGACTCGAACCCACGACCCTCGGTTTTGGAGACCGATGCTCTACCAACTGAGCTATACCCCTAAGGCCGAGTGCCGGTTAGCGGGGGCGTCCGCGTCTGGCAAGGCGCTCGTCTGCGCTGGCGCGACCGGAGGCGTCGTAGGCAGGGGCGGGAGGATGCCCCACAGGCGAAGCGGGAAGGCCAGCAGTTCGCCCACCGTGCGCGGCGAGCGGGCTTCGTGGATGCCGACCTCAGGCCATTGGCCTTTCTCGGGCATGACCTGCGTGCCGAACAATCGGTCCCAGAAGGAAAATAGGATCGAGAAATTGCGGTCGAAATGCCGTTCCTCGAGGCTGTGATGAATGCGGTGGAAGGCTGGGTAGACGAACAGGTGACGGAGGGGGCCAAAGACGAGCTTCACGGGCGAGTGGATGAAGAGTTGTAGGAAGAAGACCATCGTCGAGACCAAGGCCGGCACCGCGATGCTGCCGAAATCGATCAGCGAGAGGGGGATGGTGATCAGCGCGAACATCGGCAGGAATTGCGCGGGATGGCTGTAACTGTTGGCGGCGCTCAAATGCTCGACCGAATGGTGGACGGCATGCACCGGCCAGAAGAAGCGATGTTCGAAGCGGTGCTCCCAGTACATCAGGAAATCGGTCACCAGCAGGGTGAGGAGGGTGGTGCCGACTAGACCCAGTCCGAATGGTGCAAGATGAACGAGTGGCCCAATTCCGATTTTCGCCCACAGGAATTTGAGCGGAATGGCGACGAGGATCGCGAACACCGGGTTGAGCAGACCGAACAGCACGCCAGGCCAGCGCTCGGCCCAGCGGAACGCGCCTCGGCTGTTGACCCGCTCGACCAGGGTGCAGAACATCAACAGGACGCCGGTCGCGACAATCGCGCCGCTGATATGCTCAACCAAATTGCCCACGTATCCGTTCGCCCAATTACCTGCGCAGGCAACCCTGACGGACCGTGGTTAGCAAGTGGTTAGCGCGGTCCCCTCGACTGCGCAGCGTTGCGAACCACGCGGTCGAGCAACTCGCTCGAAGCATCCGGAAACAGGGCTCGTAATTCCTCACGCGAAAGATCGAGCTGTCGCAAACCAATTGTCTTCCAAGGTCTGCTAGTCATTGCAGTGTTGTCCATAATCATAGATAAGGACATCGCTCGGCGTTTGGTTCAAGTGGTTAATACAACCATGATGATGGTTAACGCTCCCATCTTGGTTTTGACGCGCGTGCAAGGCTGTAGTCTTGAGGATTTCGACGTCTGCGCTCGTTCACATATTTTGCGCAGGGGTTTATTCCTTAGGGCATGAAGGATTGATATAATCATGAGCTACCAGCGCAGCGATGATGAGCTGCTTCTCGGTCGCGAAGACGTTTCGGTTTTTGCCCTGTCGCCCGAAGAAGTCGCGCTGGCGCGGTCGATCCTCAGCAAGCTGGTCGGGAGCAATTCCGATCTCGATCCGGCAACTCGCAGCGACCGGCGTGAGCAGACCGCCCTTGATCTCGCCCGCTCGGTTCATTTCGCGCGTAAGCGGCGCGTGGAGCATTTCGGCCCAACGCTATTCAGCGAGCCGGCGTGGGACATGCTGCTCATTCTGTTCATTTACGGCGATCGCGATGGCGAGCGCCTGTCGGTGACGCGCCTTGCCGAATATGGCGATGCTCCGTTGACGACCGCGATCCGCTGGCTCGATTATCTCGAAAGCCAGCGGATGATCATTCGCCAGCAGAGCGGATCAGACCGGCGGAAGTACATGGTCGAGCTCAGCGATCGCGGACGGACCATGCTGGTCGACTATTTCGAAAGCCTGCTCTCACTTCGCTGAGCGTGAGAGGGTTCTGCGTCAGGCGGCGAGGTCCAGCGGCACGATCTCGCCCGACAGGTAGAGATTGCGCGCCTTAGTGCGGCTCAATTTACCCGAACTGGTGCGCGGCAGGCTGCGCGGGGGAATGAGCTCGACCACCGGGCTCATCCCGATGATCGCGCGGACCCTTTCCTTGATGTCGTCACGCAGGCGGGTGCGCTCTGCCAGATCGCTGACGCGGCAGTGGACCAAAACGGCAGGCTGCTCTTCGCCGCTTGGCCCGGTGATCGCGAAGGCGGCGATGTCGCCCGATTTGAAGCCGGGGAGCTGTTCCACCGCCCATTCGATATCCTGCGGCCAGTGGTTGCGGCCGTTGATGATGATCATGTCCTTGGCGCGGCCGACGATGAAGATGTAGCCTCCCGACAGATACCCCATGTCGCCGGTGTCGAGCCAGCCGCCGACCATGCAGGCGTCGGTCGCTTCCTGATCGCGATAATAGCCGACCATGATGCTGGCGCCGCGGACCCAGACCTTGCCGATTTCGCGGTCAGCGAGGAGTTCGCCGTCAGCGCCGCGAACCTCGATTTCCATGCCTTCGACCGCGCGTCCGCAATTGACAATGGCGCGGTAGCGCTTGGGCCGGTCCTCGCCGTCTTCGGCGGCGGCGCCCGACAATTGGCTTTCCTCGACCAGTTCGAGACGGATGCCTTCGCCCGGCGGCATCAGGCTGACCGCCAGCGTCGCTTCGGCAAGACCGTAGGACGGGCAGAAGGCGCTGGCCTGGAAACCCGCGTCGGCGAAGGCGTCGACGAACGCCTGCATGACGTCGGGACGGATCATGTCCGCACCGTTGCCCGCGATCCGCCAGCGCGACAGGTCGAAGCGCTCACCGGCCTTGATCTGCGAACTCATGCGGCGGGCGCAGATGTCGTAACCGAAGGTCGGCGAATAGGAGAGGGTGGTGCCGGGGTTGCGGCTGATGAGGTCGAGCCAGGCGAGCGGACGGCGGGCGAAATCCTCCGTCTTCATATAGTCGACGCTGATCTGGTTGGCGAGCGGCGACAGGAGGCAGCCGACCAGACCCATGTCGTGATACCAGGGCAGCCAACTGATGCAGCGATCGGTTTCCTCGACTTTGAGTCCGAGGCTGTGGGCGCGGAGGTTGTCGAGCAGGGCGTGATGCGTGACCGCGACGCCGTGCGGGAAGCGGGTCGAGCCGCTGCTGTATTGGAGATAGGCGATGTCTTCGGGCTGACTTTCGGGCAGCGCGGCATCGGCATCGAAGGCGGCGGCGTCGAGCTCGTCCCAGCTCATCGCCTTCACCTCGCGGCGAGCGGCGGCTTCCTGGCAGAAATCGGCAAGTTCGTTTGGATACAGGAACAGCGCGGGGTCCGAGCTGCCGAGCATCACTGAAAGCTGTTCGACATAGGCTTCGCGGCCGCCGAAGCTGGTCGGCAAGGGCAGCGGCACGGGCCACAGGCCGGCATAGACCGCTCCGAAGAAACCGGCGGCGAATTCGGGCCCAGTCTCGGCGACCAGCGCGACGCGCTCACCCTTGGCGAGACCGAGCGCGAGAAAGCGGCGGGCATGGTCGAGCGCGGCAATGCGCAGTTCGGTATAGGTGTAGGACAGTTTGAGCGTGCCGCGCGGGTCGTGGAAATTGAGGCCACGCGTGCCGGTCGCGGCATAGTCGAGCGCTTCGCCAAGCGTACCGAAATCGGCAAGCCGGCGCGGCAGGTCGTCGCGGGTCGGGGTCGCGCCCGGCGGGGCCAGCGGGTTGGTCATGATGGTGGCGTCCGGCACGCTGGTTTCTGTCCTGGCTGTTCTTGTCGATGGACCCATGCGGCGAGCAGTGCCGCACGCGCCTTTATGCGCCTTGGTTGTTCGCGTCCGACTGTGGCACAAAGAGGGCATATGGGACGCGGGCAAGACTGGACGTGAACGCGGACGAGACCGAGAGCAGGCGAAATGGGCGGCGCGAACGGCGCGCGCGGCCACTCGACCAGCCCGCCTTGCAGGAGCTGGCCTTTGGTTACGTCGCCCGCTTTGCGACCAGCCGGGCCAAGCTCGCCTCCTATCTCGGTCGCAAACTGCGCGAACGCGGGTGGTGCGGCGAGCGCGAGCCGGACGTGGCGGCGGTGGTCGACAAAGTGGTGGGCCTGGGCTTCGTCGACGATGCCGCCTTTGCGGGCATGAAGGCGGCGAGCCTCATCCGGCGCGGCTATGGCAAGGGACGGGTCAGGCAGGCGCTCGCCGCGAGCGGGATCGGCGACGAGGACGGCAGCGACGCGCTGGCGCTGGCGGAAGACCAGCAGATCGCGGCCGCGCTCCGCTTCGCCCAGCGGCGGCGAATCGGACCTTATGCGGCGGTCCAGGGCGACATGGCCGCACGGCAAAAAGCGCTAGCCGCGATGCTCCGCGCCGGCCATCCGATGGACCTTGCTCGGCGGATCGTCGCCGCAACACCCGGCAACCTCGAAGGATTGCCCGACAAAGCCTGAAAAAGCACAATCGTTCTGCCTGTGTAACCTTTCCTTCCGGCGCCAAACGATGTTATAGGTGGCACCGTGCAACGTGAGTTCGCGTCGGTGTCGCAGGACGACGATCGGGAGGGTCAGTCCCAAGCCGCTTCCGCGCGCGCTGCCGACTCGCCCGGCGGAGGTTCGCTGGACAGTCGCGAAGGCCTTCGCGTCACCGGGCGGATCAAGTGGTTCGACGCGACCCGCGGCTTTGGTTTCCTGGTCAGCGACGCGGTTCAGGGCGACGTGCTGGTGCATTTTTCGGTTCTTCGCGAGCATAACCGCCGGTCGCTCCCCGAAGGAGCGGTTGTGACTTGCGACGTGGTGCGGCAGGATCGCGGCCTGCAGGCGATCCGCGTGGTGGCAATCGATCTGGCGGAAGCGGTGGTGGCGCGAAGCCCCAGCGTGTCGTCGGAAGATCGCTCCAACCGGACCGCCCTGCTGGACGGCGCTGGGCCGTTCGAGCCGGTGGAGGTCAAGTGGTTCAATCGCGTCAAAGGCTATGGCTTCGTCAATCGGGTGGGCAGCCCGGACCAAGACATCTTCCTGCACATGGAAACGGTGCGCCGCACGGGGCTGAACGATCTTCAGCCGGGGGACACGCTGTCGGCGCGGATCGCCGAGGGGCGCAAGGGGCTGACCGCGGTCGACCTCCGCGCGGATTGAGCCGGCTTGCGCTGCTTTTCGCGCTGCCGCTGGCCTTGAGCGCCGCCGCCTGCCAACCGACCGGCGGGGAAAGCCCCAAGCTCGAACGCTCGGCCGCCGGGCTCGAGCAGGTGCCGCTGACGGTGCGCACCGCTGGCGGCAAGGTGCACAATTTCACGGTCGAGGTGGCTGCCTCGCCCGAAGAACAGCAGATGGGGCTGATGAACCGGCCGAGCCTGGCGCCCGACCGGGGCATGATCTTCCCGCACGAGCCGCCGCGGATGGCGAGCTTCTGGATGAAGAACACCCTGATCCCGCTCGATATCATCTTCGTGCGGCCCGACGGCACCATCGTCAACATCGCCGAGAATACGGTGCCGCTGAGCCTCGATCCCGTGGCGTCGCTAGAACCGGTGGGCGCGGTGCTGGAACTGGCCGGGGGGCGTACCGCCGAGCTTGGCATCAAGGCCGGCGACAAGGTCGAGTGGGTGCACGCTTCCGCCCCGGCGTCCGCGCAGTAGCGCTTGCTTGCGGCCGGGCGGACCCGCTAGGGGCTGGCGCCATGGGAATCTTGGCCAGCATCTTCACCTGGTGGAACGGCGCCACGCTCGGCACGTCGCTGTTCACGCGCCGTCATGGCCGTGAGGTCGGGCGCGACGCGGCCGGCAACGTGTATTTCGAGCATCGCAAGGATCCCGCCCGCCGGTGGGTGATCTACAGCGGCTCGAACGATGCCAGCCGGACGCCGCCGCAGTGGCAGAGCTGGCTTCGCGGGCAGATCGGCGATGTGCCCGACAAGGCGCTGCCGCCGGCGCGCAAGTTCGAGAAGCCCGGCCTGCCCAATTTGTCGGGATCGGACGGTACCTATCGTCCGGCGGGATCGCTGTCGCGCGGCGGCAAGCGGGCGGCGGCGACCGGTGACTATCAGGCCTGGACCCCGGACTGAGGTGCTGACGCGGCTTGCGGCGCTGATGGCGATCGGCCTTGCGGTGGCCGGTTGCGACCGGCTGCCCGGGCGCGGCGAGAAGCAGGCGGATAAGTCCGTGCCGATCGTCAAGTCCGAGCCGCTGGCGCCCGGCACCACGCCGATGAACGAGCGCGTCGCGGTGCTCGGCATCCTCAACAAGCGCAACGGTATCTCGCGCGATATCCGCCTGAAGCCGGGGCAGGCGGTGCGGGTCGACGACCTGATCGTGCGCCTGCGCGCGTGCGAGACCACTCCGCCGTGGGAATTCGATCAGCTGACCGGCGCGTTCGTGCAGGTCGACGTGCAGCAGCCGCAGGGGGGCTGGAACCGGATCTTCTCAGGCTGGCTCTACAAGGAGAGCCCGTCGCTGAACGTGGTTGAGCACCGCGTCTACGATGTCTGGCCCAAGATCTGCGTGATGAGCTTCCCGGCGGCGGCCGAGGAAGCGGGACCGCTGTCGGACGACAGCAGCCCGTCCAACGCGGTCCAGTCGGGCCGCGGCGGATCGAGGGCCGTGCGCAACGCATCGCCGAGCAATCCGACGTAGCGCCGCCGCGGTAGCTCCACCGCGCCCAAAGAGGCGAGGTGGTCGGTCAGGAACTGACAGTCGCACAAGGTGAAATGGCCGACTTTCAGGCGCGCCATCAGAAAGGCGAGCGCGACCTTTGACGCGTCGGTGGCGCGGCTGAACATGCTTTCGGCGAAAAAAGCGCGGCCGAGCACCACGCCATAGGTGCCGCCGACCAAAGTGTCGTCCAGCCACACCTCGACCGAATGAGCCTGGGCGCGGGCGTGGAGCGCGAGCATCGCCGCTTCGATCGGGCCGTTGATCCAGGTCTGCGGCCGGTCGGCGCAACCGAGCAGGACGGCGGCGAAATCGCGGTCGGCGGTGACGGTGAAGCGGCCCGAGCGGAGCCGCTTGGCAAGGCTTCGCGAACAGTGGAATTGGTCCGGCGGGAGGATGGCCCGGGTCTTCGGTTCGACCCAGAACAGATCGTCGCTGGCGCGGTCGTCGGCCATCGGAAAGATGCCGGCCGCATAGCCGCGCAGGACGAGATCGGGGTCGAGCGGGAGGCTCATCGAAGCAAGCCTAGCTACAACGCTTCGTCATTGCGAGCGAAGCGAAGCAATCCATTGGCGCGAGTGGATTGCTTCGCTTGCGTTTCGCAATGACGAGGAGGGGCTCAGCCTTCCCGTTGCTCTTCCAGCCAGCGTTCCAGCCACTTGATGGTATAATCGCCCGACGCGAACGCTTCCTCCTTGAGGATGCGCTGGTGGAGCGGGACGTTGGTCTTCGGCCCATCGACCACGAATTCCTCGAGCGCGCGGCGGAGGCGGCAGATGGCGGCGTCGCGGTCTTCACCCCACACGATCAGCTTGCCAATCATGCTGTCGTAATAAGGCGGCACCTTGTAGCCCGAATAAAGGCCGCTATCGACGCGGGTCTGGAAGCCGCCGGGGGCGACGAAGTTCTTCACCAGGCCGGGCGAGGGGGCGAAGGTTTCGGGATCCTCGGCGTTGATCCGGCATTCGATCGAGTGGCCGTGAAGCTTCACCTGATCCTGCGTCACCGACAGGCCGCGGCCTTCGGCGATGCGCAGCTGCTCGGCGACGAGATCGAGGCCGCTGATCATCTCGGTCACCGGATGCTCGACCTGCAGCCGAGTATTCATCTCGATGAAGTAGAATTCGCCGTTCTCGTAGAGGAACTCGATGGTCCCGGCGCCGCGATAGCCCATGTCGGCCATCGCCTTGCGCACGCGCTCGCCCATCTCGGCGCGTTGGGCGGCGGAGACGACGGGCGAGGGGGCTTCCTCGATGACCTTCTGGTGGCGGCGCTGGACCGAGCAGTCGCGCTCGCCAAGGTGGATCGCGCCGCCTTCGCCGTCACCGAAGATCTGATATTCGATGTGCTTCGGGTCGCCGAGATATTTTTCCATGTAGACGGTGGGATCGCCGAACGCGGCATTCGCTTCGGACGAGGCCTGCGCCATCAGGGTTTCGAGCTGGTCGGGGTCGGGCACCACCTTCATGCCGCGCCCGCCGCCCCCCGACGCGGCCTTTATCAAGACCGGATAGCCGATCTCGGCGGCGATCGTCTTGGCTTCGTCGAGGTCGCTGATCGGGCCGGGCGAACCGGGAACCAGCGGCAGGCCGAGCTTGGCGGCGGTCCGCTTGGCCTCGACCTTGTCGCCCATCACCCTGATATGCTCGGGCTTGGGGCCGACCCAGATGATGTTGTGCAGCTCGACGATCTCGGCGAACTGCGCGTTCTCCGAGAGAAAGCCGTAGCCCGGGTGGATCGCGTCGGCGTGAACGATCTCGGCCGCGGAGATGATGTTTGGGATGTTGAGATAGCTGTCGCGCGCGGCGGGCGGGCCGATGCAGATGGCTTCGTCGGCGAGGCGCACGTGCATCGCGTCGGCGTCGGCGGTTGAGTGCACCGCGACCGTGCGGATGCCCTGCTCCTTGGCGGCACGCAGGATCCGCAGCGCAATCTCGCCGCGATTGGCGATCAGCAGCTTGTTAATGGCGCGCATGATTATTCGATGACCACCAGCGGCTGGTCGAATTCGACCGGCTGCGCATTGGCGACCATCAACTGGGTGATCTTGCCGGCGCGCGGGGCCGAGATCGGGTTCATCACCTTCATCGCTTCGACGATCAGGATGGTGTCGCCCTGCTTCACCGTGTCGCCGACGCTGACGAAATTGGCGGCGCCGGGTTCGGCGGCGAGATAGCAGGTGCCGACCATCGGCGAGCGAACGACGTCGCCGGCGGGCTCGAGACCCGCGGCGGGCGCAGGGTCAGCCGACGCGGTCGGTGCGGCGGCCACCGGCTGCGGCGCGGCGACGACATGCTGCACCGGGGCGGCGGCGACCGTCAGTTCGCGGCGAACGCGGATCTTGCGATCGCCATCCTCGACCTCGATCTCGGACAATTCATTGGCACTCAAGAGTTCGGCAAGTTCGCGAACCAGACCGGCATCGATGCGCATCTGCTTTTGCTCGTCAGACATTGAAAAATTCCTGTAATCTGTCGCCGCGCGCTCTGTCAGAGCCGGGCGGCGGCGTCCAGTGCCAGCGTGTAGGAGCCGGCGCCGAAGCCGCTGATCGAGCCAACGCACACGGGGGCAATCAGGCTGCGATGGCGGAAGCGTTCACGGGCGTGTGGGTTGCTGAGGTGAACTTCGATCACCGGGGTCGGGATCGCGCTGATCGCGTCGCGCAGCGCGACCGAGGTGTGGGTGAAGCCGCCCGCGTTGAGCAGCACCGAATGCGCGCCCGTGTCCGCCGCTTCGTGCAGCCAGTCGATGAGGTGACCTTCGTGATTCGACTGGCGAACGTCGATCTCGACCCCGAGCGCCGCGGCCTGATCGTGCAGGCTGCCGGCGATGTCGTCGAGCGTGTCGGTGCCATAGACCTCCGGCTCGCGGGTGCCGAGGCGATTGAGGTTGGGGCCATTCAGGACAAGGATCTTGCGCATTGCGGCAGCCTCATCCGCCACCTAGATGCGCTAAGTCAAATGAGCGAAATCGAAACACACAGCATCACCGTCAATGGCGAGCATCGCCGGGTGGCGGCCGGGACCACCGTTGCGGGCCTGGTCGGCGAACTCGGCCTCGATCCCGCGCGGGTCGCGGTGGAACGCAATCTCGACATCGTGCCGCGCTCCACGCTGACGGAGGTCGAGGTCGAGGACGGCGACGATTACGAGATCGTGCATTTCGTCGGCGGGGGGTGATCAGACCTTGGTGCGCGGCAAGGGAATGGTCGCGCCGCGAAGGCGGGCGAGCCGCTCCACTTCGTCAAAGGTGGCGTTGATGCGGGTCCGCGCCTCGCCCACGGCCCATTCGCTTCCAGTTGGGGCGAGCTCGCCCGGCTTACGCATCGCCGCCGCATCGAGCGCTGCGGCATAGTCGTTCCACGCCTTTACATGCGCCTGATAAGCCACCCAGAATTCGCGCGGCGCGGCGCCTTGCCGGATATCGCGCATCGCCGCGGCAATCTCTTGCGGCGACAGCGTATCGACGTCGAGATTGTCGGCCGCGAGGATGCGCTCGATCGCCGGAACCGCGGCCGAGCGGGTGATCACGATGTCGGGCTCGGCGGCGAATAGGAAGAGCAACGTTGCAAGCATCGGCAAAGCGCTCATATCAGCGCGCATGGCCAGTCTTCCAGTCACTTCCCCCGCCGCGCCTGCCGATTCCGACAGCTGGACCGTCGCGGGACGCACCTTCACCTCGCGGCTGATCGTCGGGACCGGCAAGTATAAGAACCTGGAGCAGAATGCGGCGGCGGTGGCGGCGAGCGGGGCGGAGATCGTCACCGTGGCGGTGCGGCGGGTGAATTTGACCGATCCCAATGCGCCCAAGCTGACTGATTTCATCGATCCGAAGGTCACGACCTACCTGCCCAACACGGCGGGCTGTTTCACCGCCGAGGAAGCGATCCGTACCTTGCGCCTGGCGCGCGAGGCGGGGGGCTGGAAGCTCGTGAAGCTCGAGGTGCTGGCGGAGGCCAAGACGCTCTACCCCGACATGATCGAGACCGTCCGCGCGACCGAGCTTCTGACCAAGGAAGGGTTCGAGGTGATGGTCTATTGCACCGACGATCCGATCATGGCCCGGCGCTGCGAGGAAGCGGGGGCGGTGGCGATCATGCCCTTGGGCGCGCCGATCGGATCGGGGCTGGGCGTGCAGAACCCCGTCACCATCCGCCTGATTGTCGAAGGCGCCAAGGTGCCGGTGCTGGTCGATGCCGGGGTCGGCACGGCGAGCGACGCAGCGGCGGCGATGGAGCTGGGCTGCGACGGGGTGCTGATGAACACCGCGATCGCCGAGGCCAAGGATCCGATCCTGATGGCCCGCGCGATGAAGGCGGCGGTGGAAAGTGGGCGATTGGCCTACCGCGCCGGGCGGATGAGCAAGCGGATGTATGCCGATCCGAGCAGTCCGCTGGCCGGGCTGATCTGAGGGGCGGCCGGGGTCACTGGTGAAAGCGCTTTCGCGATCAACGCCGGGCAGGCGTTGGCGCGCCGATATTGATTCGAACGCGCATTTTGGAATTCTCCAAATCAACAAAAATTATGCGTCATCGGCAGTGCGAGATCTGCAATCGTTTGGAGTGTGTAGAAATGACACACTTTCGAGTTCATTTACTTTTGTTAGTATAAAATAGTCCTATTCGGACCCGGACAGTATTTCTTTCAGTAAAACGGCGAATTAAGGATCTCTTAACGATTCGGAGTTGCTCGCAACTTTGTTCCGTTGCCAACTCCTCAAGGGATCAAAATATGCGTTTTGCTTTCCTGGCTGCGACCGCGGCCCTGTTTTCCGCTGGCTCGGCGATGGCCCAGATCACTCCGGGCGAAAAGACCATCACCAATCTCAATTCTCCGTTTCCGGCCGGCCAGTCGTTTGCGGTTACCGAGGCCAGCGGGGGTGGCTCGGGCAACATTACGACGCAGAACGTGTCGGATACCGATGGTTCACTGAATATTACTGGCGACCGCGTGCGAGTTCAGACCGGTAATCAGTTCGGTGGCGGCACCAACACGGGTGTGTCGGCCAACTCCATCGTCGATCTGACGGGCGATTTCTTCATCAATGCTCTTGGTGACAATCGCGCCCTGACGCCTGCGCTTCGCGTGTTGATCCAGGATGGCTCCCAGCGTTCGGAGCTCATCTGGGAAGGTGCCTATAATGGTTCGACCGGTCTCGGCTTCGGTTCGGCGGATGCGGGCGATCTCTTTTACCAGTTCATCGCCGGTCAGGGTGCCACGCCCGGCACCACCTTCGGGTATACGATGATGAGCTTGGCCGATTGGGGCAACACCTACTCGTCCGCCGCATTCGTCAGCGCCTTGAGCATCGGTGTTGGCGGCGCTCCTGGTGTTACCGGCTTCAATGCGAACGTCGACAATTTCGCGTTCCGGACCGATGCCGGGACGACGCGCTACAACTTCGCTACCTCGGCCGTTGCCGCGGTTCCGGAGCCGGGGACGTGGGCGCTGATGCTGGTGGGCTTCGGCGCGATCGGTGGCTCGATGCGCCGCACCCGCCGCTCGGCCAAGGCGATCCCGCAGATCGCCTGAGCTTTACCGTCACTGATAATGCGAAGGGCCCGGTGATTGCCGGGCCCTTTCCTTTGGGCTGGTTACACGACGGTTGAAGGCATTCCAGGTCTGAGCGGCCTAGAGCAAACCTCCGCTCACCCCATCGGCTGGTCGATGCTCGGCGGCGGGGTGGTGAACCATTGGGGGCCGCTCGGCGTCATATGGAAGCAATCCTCCAGCCGGACGCCGAAGCGGCCGGGGAGGTAGAGGCCGGGTTCGTTGGAGAAGCACATGGCGGGCGCCAGCCGCGTGATTTCGCCGCGGACGAGGTTGACGGGTTCGTGGCCTTCCATGCCGATGCCGTGACCGGTGCGGTGGGAGAGGCCGGGGAGCTTGTAGTCGGGGCCGTAGCCCCAGCTCGTGTAGGCCTTGCGCACCGCATCATCGACGCTGCCGGCGGTGGCACCGACCCTGGCGGCGGCGAGCGCGATCTGCTGGCCGCGGTGCACCTGTTCCCAGACCTTGCGCTGCTCGGGCGTGGGCTTGCCATCGAAGATGAAGGTGCGGCTGATGTCCGACTGATAGCCGTGGACGCTGCAGCCGCCGTCGATCAGCACGAGATCGCCGGGGGCGAGGCGGTGCGGTTTCTTGGAGCCGTGAGGGAGGGCCGAGGCTTCGTTGATGAGGACGAGGTTGCCGGCGCCCGAGCCGCCGAGCACAGTCGTGGCGGCGACGATGGCGGCACTGATGTCGCCGCCGCTCATGCCCGGCTTCAAATTGGCGTGGGCGGTGCGGAAGGCGGCGATGGTGATGTCGCTGGCGGCCTGCATCAGCGCGAGCTCGGCCGCCGACTTGATCATCCGCTGCGCGCGGACGACGGCGTTGGCGTTGACGATCTTCGCACCCGGCAACTGCGCGGCGAGGCGGTCGCCGTGGAAGAAGCGGTTGGTTTCCTCGAACGCGATGGGGCGGCCGGTGACCTTTCGTTCGCGCAGGAAGTCGGCGACGAGCTTCAGCGGTTCGTCGTCTTCCTGCCAGGTGCGGATCTCGGCCGGGACTTCGAGCTGTTCGGCGATACTGGGCTGTTCGAAGAAGGGCGTGACGATGATCGGCGCGCCTTCGGCGGGGATGACCACGCCGGTCAGCCGTTCGCTGCGCCACCATTGGACGCCGGTATAATAATCGAGGCTGGGGCCGGATTCGACCAGCATCGCGCCGAGGTTGTTGGCGCGCAGGAGCTGCTGCGCGCGGGCCAGCCGGGCGTTGCGTTCGGCGGCGGTGATGGGCGGGGGCAGGGGGCGCGGGGTGACCTGCTCGGCGACGGCGGCGGCGAGGCGGCTGACGGGAAGCGTGAGCGCTGCGCCGAGAGCGGTGGCGCCGGTCAGGAACGAGCGGCGGTGAAAGGCGAGGCTGGTCACGATTGTTCTCCGGTTGGCCTTAACGAGCCGGGGCGACGAGGTGAAAGCGGGTCTGGCGTCCGTCGAGATAGCGCACGGTCTTGCCGTCGAAGAAGGCGTTTTCTTCTTGGCGGAAGTCGATTTCCTGGCCGTTCCATTCGGGCACGGCGGCGCGGGCGTTGAGTTCGATCGACCAGGCGGTGTCTCGGCCCAGCGGATATTCGCCACGCAGGTCGGCGGCCTGATTGTCCCAGAAGCCGATGCTGCTGCCCGCGCCGTGACCGTGGAAGCCGATCGGGTGGGAATAGATGGAAGGCTTGAGCCCTTGCGCGATCGCCTCGGTCCGGGCGGCCGCGAGGATCTGGTTGCCGGTGAGGCCGGTCTTGAAGCTCGAGGTGACCGCATCCTGCACCCGGTTGGCGGCGGCAAGGCCGTCGCGAAGGCCCTTGGGCGCGTCGGTTTCGCCCGGTTTCAGGACGTAGCCCAATTGCTGCACGTCGCTGTTGAGGCCGAGATAGGTGATGCCGAAGTCGGTCCACAGCATGTCCCCTTCGCGGATGATCTCGTCTTCCTGGAGCGCGGCGGGCTGGCCGGCGCGGAAGATTGACAGCGAGGGGTGGAACCAGACCCGAAGGCCAAGGCTGCTGACTTTCTCGCGCATCCACCAGCGGACATCGTTGGCGGTGGTCTTGCCGGGGGTGATGACCTTCGCGCTCAAGGCTTCGGCGATGATCGCGTGGGTGATCTGCAGAAGCTGCGGGTAGACCTGCATTTCCTGCGCCGTGCGGGTTTCGAGCCAGCCGACGGCGAGCGCGTCGGTGGGGACGAGGCGGCTGCGATAGGCGGGGGGGAGGGCGGCGGTCAGGCCCTGATATTGGCTGAGAGTGAGGCCGTCGGCGAATTGGCTGAGGGCGCTGCTGTTGATCGCGATGCGCTTGGGATCGCGGGCGGCGATCAGGTGGGCGAGGGCTTTCCACTGGTCGGGCTCGGCATCCGGGTTCCAGGCCGGCTGGAACAGTCCGCCGAGGCCGTAGCGGCTGACGGTAAGGCGCTCGATCGGCTTGCCCGCGCCGGGATCGGCGAAGACCAGGATGGTGCGGCGGCGGGCGTGGAAGCTTTCCGCGTCGAGCATGGTGGCGAGCACCGGATCCTCGACATATTCGCGGGCGATCAGCACCCACATATCGATCCCCTGTCCGCGCATCAGGGCGGGAACGACGCGATCGAGCCGGTCGGCCAGCAGCTTGTCGTGAAGCGCGGCTTGCTCTCGCAGGGGGAGGACGGTGGGAAAAGGAGCTGCGATTGCCGGTGTGGTCAAAGTGAAGATTGCGGCGGCGATCAGGAAGATGCGGTGCATGACCCATGCTGTCATTGCGAGCGTAGCGAAGCAATCCACGGCGGCGGATTGGATTGCTTCGCTACGCTCGCAATGACGAGAAAAAATCAGGCTTTCGCCTTGTCACGAAGCGCGGTGATGGTGGTCTGGTTGGTGATCACCTCGACATCTGTCTTGAGGTGAAGCAGGCGGATGCCCTTGCGGCCGAGCGCCTCGTCCATGGCCGGTGCGAAGTCCTCGGTCCGTTCGACGGTCGCCGCCCACGCGCCATAGGCCCGGCCGAGCGCGGCGAAGTCGGGGTTGGCGAGGGAGGTGGCGGACAGGCGCTCCGGATAGTCGCGTTCCTGGTGCATGCGGATGGTGCCGTAGCTGCCGTTGTCGACGATGATGACGAGGAGGTCGACGCCATATTGCGCGGCGGTGGCGAGTTCCTGGCCATTCATCAGGAAGTCGCCGTCGCCCGCGACGCACAGCACCTGGCGGTCGCGGAAGCGCAAGGCGGCGGCGACGGCGGCGGGAAGGCCGTAGCCCATGGTGCCGCTGGTGGGCGCGAGCTGGCACGGCGTCGCGGCATAGCGCCAGTAGCGATGCACCCAGCCCGAGAAATTGCCCGCGCCGTTGCAGACGATGGTGTCGGGCGCGAGCCTCTCGCGCAGCAGGGCGACGCAGGGTCCGAGGTCGAGGGTCACGCCGTCGCGCGGGGCGGGTTCGCTCCAGGCGAGATAATCGCCGTGGGCTTCCTTGCCGGCGCCGAAAGGGAGGAGGTCGTCATCCTCCCACGCGTCGAGGTCCTGGCTGAATTCGCCCATGTCGGAGCAGATCGGCAGGTCGGCGTGATAGACGCGGCCGAGCTCGTTGGGGTCCGGGTGGACGTGGACGATCGTCTGGCCGGGATGGTCGGGGGTGATGAGGGTGTAGCCGTCGGTGGTGGCTTCGCCGAGGCGGGCGCCGACGACCAGCAGCAGGTCGGCGTCCTTGACCCGCTGCACGAGCTTAGGGTTGGGGCCGTAGCCGAGGTTGCCGGCATAGACCGGGCAATCGTTGGCGATCGCATCCTGGCGGCGGAAGGCGGCGGCGACGGGGATGCCGACGCGGGCGGCCCAGGCGCTGAAGTGATGCGCCGCGCACGGGCTCCAGTCGGCGCCGCCGACGATGGCGACCGGCGCGGCGGCGTCTTTCAGCAGCTCGTGCAGGGTGGCGATGGCGCTGGGATCGGGATGCTCGACCACCGGGGGCATGGCCGGGCGGTCGGCGGCTTCGACCTCATCGCGCAGCATGTCTTCGGGCAGCGCGAGGACCACCGGGCCGGGGCGGCCGGCGGTGGCGACGCGCCAGGCGCGGGCGACATATTCGGGGATCCGGCGCGCGTCGTCGATCCGCGCCGCCCACTTGGCGATCGGTCCGAAGAAAGCGGGAAAGTCGATTTCCTGAAAGCCTTCGCGATCCTTGTCGCGGCGATCGAGGTCGCCGACGAACAGGATCATCGGGGTCGAATCCTGGAAGGCGACATGGACGCCGGGCGTCGCGTTGGTGGCGCCAGGGCCGCGGGTGACGAAGGCGATGCCGGGGCGGCCGGTCAGCTTGCCGTCGGCTTCGGCCATGTAGCTGACGCCGCCTTCCTGGCGGCAGACCACGACGTCGATCTCGGGCGTGTCGTGAAGCGCGTCGAGCACGGCGAGGAAGCTTTCGCCGGGCACGGTGAACAGGCGGTCGCAGCCCTGGATGCGGAGCTGGTCGACGAGGAGGCGTCCGCCGGTGCGGAGGTTGGGCGCGGTCATGCGCCGGTCTTAGGTGGCGAGGCGCGTTTCCACCAGCCGGATTGCTTCGGTCAACGCCTCGTCGGGGTTCATCGCGCTGGTATCGAGCAGCATCGCGTCGTCAGCCATCAGCAAGGGCGCGGCGTCGCGGCCGGCGTCGCGTTCGTCGCGGGCGCGAAGGTCGATGAGGATGTCTTCGAGGTGGACGGGGAGGCCCGCGGCGGTGAGCTCGGCATGGCGGCGGCGGGCGCGTTCGTCGAGGCTGGCGGTGACGAACAGCTTGGCGGTGGCGTCGGGCGCGATCACGGTGCCGATGTCGCGTCCGTCGAGCACCGCGCCACCGGGGCTCCCGGCGAACTCGCGCTGGCGGTCGAGCAACGCCTGGCGGACGGCCGGATAGGCGCTGACCCGGCTGGCGATGCCGCCGACCATCTCGCTCTTGAGTTCGGGATCGTCCATCAGGTTGGCGATGTCTTCGCACGCCCGCAACGCGGCGAATTCGCTGTCGGGATCGCCGCCCCAGCGCAGCAGCGACAGGGCGACGGCGCGATACAATTTGCCGGTGTCGAGATGGGGCAGGCCATAGTGAAGGGCGAGGCCGCGGGCGATCGTGCCCTTGCCGCTGGCGGCGGGGCCGTCCACGGCGATGACAGGGGAAGGGCTGGGCATGGGCGCGGGCTTTGACAGCCACCCCCCGCTATGGCAAGGCGCGCGCCGATCAACCGGGGCAGCCTTGCCGCCGGTCGTTTCTTCTATTGGAGACTGCAGCATGGTGAAGCCCGAGTGGGGCGCCAAGCGCACCTGCCCCAAGTGCGCGACCCGTTTTTATGATCTCGGCAAGGACGATCCCGTCACCTGCATCGAGTGTGGCAATACCTTCGTGCCCGAGCCGGTTCTGAAGTCCAAGCAGCCGATGCCGTTCGAGCAGGCCGCGGTTGCCGCGCCTACCGGCAAGCAGGATTCCGATCTCGAAGCCGAGGATCTGGCGCTGCCGGACGAGGACGAAGAGCCCAGCGCCGACGACGAGGTCGATCTGTCGACCGGCGACGACGATCTGGGTGTCGAGCGTCAGAACGACGAGGAAGAGAATAACTGAGCAGGCGCTTCGCCGATCAGTTTTTTTCAGGAAAAGGGCGGGGCTTCGGCTCCGCCCTTTTTCGTTTGGCTCTCTTACGGGCAAGAAAAAAGGCCGCCCTGGGCAGGCGGCCTTTTAGAAACTTGGTGGAGCCGTGGGGGATCGAACCCCAGACCTTCGCAATGCCATCGCGACGCTCTCCCAGCTGAGCTACGGCCCCGTGTGAGCGCGCCTTTACGGGCCTTCGCGGCGGCTGCCAACCCCTTTGTTGCGGGTGGGGCGACGAAATCCGAAAAACGGAAAAAGGGCACCGGTCGCCCGATGCCCTTCTGTCTCGAGTCATTCAAAAACGACGGCGGTGATCAGCTCGTCTTGTTGAGGTTGTCGCCGACGTTGGTGAAGGTCTTGTTGAGATTGCCGCCGATGCTGGTCAGCGCGGTAATCGCGGCGACGGCGATCAGCGCGGCGATCAGGCCGTATTCGATCGCGGTGGCGCCGTCTTCGTTGCGAAGCATGTTGGTGAAGGTGGTCATGGTGATTCTCCCCGAAGGATCAAACGACACGCCGGCCTTCCTCCCTTGGAATGCAGCGCCTCGATACGCTGCAGAATCGGCTCAAAAGGTTAAAAAATGCTATCACCGGGAATTTGCCGCCGCATGGGCGCCTCGGCACGCTGCACAAACGAAGAGCCCCGCCGCCGCCTCTTGGAGAGGACGGCGACGGGGCCCGTCTAGTCGGTTTCAACCGACGAGGCTTAGCTCGTCTTGTTGAGGTTGGTGCCGACGTTGGTGAAGGTCTTGTTGAGGTTGCCGCCGATGCTGGTCAGCGCGGTGATCGCGGCGACGGCGATGAGGGCGGCGATCAGGCCGTATTCAATCGCGGTGGCACCGTCTTCGTTGTTCAGCATCTTGATGAAATTGGTCATGTCCGGTCTCCTGTTCCACTTGGTCCCCGGGGGTGGCCCCGGCACCGGCGGGCGCTCAGATCGCCCCTCGGTCGAAAGTGGTTTTAGGAGGCAAGGAGTTAAGGAGTGGTTGAACGGGCAGGTAAAAATGCGTTCACCACTTTTCTGTGCTTTCAGCGACTTTCGGAGAGAAAGCTGTCGGCGGCGGCAGACAGGCGTTCGAACCAGGTCTCGATATTGTCCATTATAGGCGCGTCCTGCGAGTTCGGGCCGGACACGCGGCGCGGAGCCTGATAATTCGTCGGAAGCGCCGAGGCGCTGCGCCCATCGACGCTGAGTGCCGGGGCCATGAAGGCACGCCAGATCTGCGCCGGGGTGGTTCCGCCCGAGATCTTCTTGCCGAGCGACTTGTTGTCGTCGCGCCCGACCCACACGCCGACCACCAGATCGCCGGCGAAGCCGACGAAGAGCGCGTCGCGATTGTCCTGGCTGGTGCCGGTCTTGCCGAAGGTCGGGGTGGCGAGCGCGGCCTTTCGGCCAGTGCCTTCGTTGGCTGCGGCCCACAGGAGATCGAGCATCGGCCGCCAGTCGCGACTCTCGTCGAGGCGGCCGCCGCCGCTACCGAACAAGGTGGCGGTGAAGTCGCGGGTCTGGGCCGCGGCGGGGCTGGGCGGGAGGCCGGTCGCCTTGATCGGATAACGCCCGCTCGCCACCGCGGCATAAGCGGAAGTGAGTTCGAGCAGGCTGACGCCGGCGGTGCCGAGCGCGACGCTGGGCGAATCGGGCAGCGGGGTGGAGATGCCGAGTTCGCGCGCGGTGCGCAGAACCTGGGCGCGGCCGACTTCTTCCGACAGCCGCACGGTGGCGGCGTTGCTGGAGCGGGCAAAGGCCTGCTGCAGGGTCACCGGGCCGCGGAACACGCCGTCGCTGTTGGCCGGGCTCCAGCCGTCGATGGTGATGGGCTTGTCCTGGACGATCGAATCGGGCCGATAGCCCGAGCGCAGCGCGGCGAGATAGACGAACAATTTGAATGCCGATCCCGGCTGCCGGCGAGCTTGCGTCGCGCGATTAAAGGTCGATTCCTTGTAGGAGCGGCCACCGACCATGGCGACGACCCGGCCGTCGGGCCGCATCGCCACCAAAGCGGCCTGCACCCCCGGCCCAAGCGCCGCATTGCCGACCGCGCGCGCGGCGAGGCGCTGGAGGTCGGCATCGAGCGTGCTGACGACCTTCACTTCGCCGAAGTCGGTTTCGAACGCGTCGGCGGCCTGCGGCGCCATCCAGTCGGCGAAATAGGTGCCGGTCGGGACCTTCTGGGTGCGGCGCACCGGGCGAGCTGGGGCGGCGAGCGCGGCGCGGGCCTGGGCCGGGGTGATCGCGCCCGTTTCGCGCATGGCGGCGAGCACGAGTGCCGCGCGCTTGCGGGCACCGGCGAGATTTCGGGTCGGGGCAAGCCGGCTCGGCGCCTGGACCAGGCCGGCGAGCATCGCCGATTGCGCCAAGGTCAATTGCTCGGGCTGCCTGCCGAAATAATGGCGCGAGGCGGCGCGCAGACCATAGACGCCGTCGCCGAAATAGACCGACGACAGATAGCGCGAGAGGATCTCGTCCTTGGTCAGCCAGCCTTCGAGCCAGAAGGCGATGATCACTTCCTGCGCCTTGCGCTTCATGGCGCGGTCGGAGGACAGGAAGCTGGTCTTGGCGAGCTGCTGGGTCAGCGTCGAGCCGCCCTGCCGCACGCCGCCGGCCTGGAAGTTGGCGACCATTGCCCGGCCGATCGCGCGCGGATCGATGCCCCAGTGGCGATAAAAGCGGCGATCCTCGATCGCGACAAAGGCGGCCGGGGTGTAGGGCTTCAATTTGGCGATCTCGACCGGCGCTTCCTTGATCGACCCGCGCCGGGCGATCGGCCGGCCTTCGCTCGACACGATCAGCATAGCGGGGTTGGGCAAGGGTTCGAGCGCGCGGCCGAGCGGCGCGGTAAAGATCAGCCACAGCAACGTGACGAGCAACAAGGCGCCGAAGGCCACCAGACCCCAGCGCAGCCACGGGCGGCGCGGCGCGGCATCGACCGATGGCTCGGGGGGCAGCGGGGGCGGCGGGGGCTCGGCGCCGCCGTTGCGGAAAAAGGCGGCGCGTTCCGAGCGGTCGAGCCAGGTAGTGGACGGCGCTTCGACCGAGGTGACGACCGGTCGCTCCACGGGCAGCGGCTGCGCCTTGTCACGCTGCCACCAATGCCGACGCTTCACGGGCGGAGGCGTCCCGCCGAACAACGGCGCGGCGAAGGGATCGGGAAGATCCTCGACGTTGCGACCGTCTCGCTGCCAGGGTGAATCGCGATCCGCCATGCACTCACAAACTCGGTTGGTGACCTAATGCCCTAATACAGCTGGGCGGCCATGACTAGGACTTCTTCGCGCCGACGCTCTTGGTCTCGGCGGCCTCGCTCGGCTAGAGGATGGGCGTGCCCACAGCCAAGCCCTCGCGCCGATTAAAGCCGTCCGCCGCCGTCCTGATGCTGCTTGCGGCTGTCGCCGGGCTGAACGGCTGCCGCAAGCCCGAAAGCGGCGAGGTGCGAGCGGTGGTGATTTCCGACCGCCTGCCCCGGCTCGCCGATCCGCTGTCGGGCGATCTTAGCCCGGCCGACCTGCTGCTCGTCGGCAACGTCGCGCAAGGGTTGGTGCGGTTCGACGCGTCGGGCGACATCGCGCCCGGCCTCGCCGAACGCTGGGCGGTGAGCGACGACGGGCTGAGCTATGTGTTCCGGCTGCGCAACGCGACCTGGAGCGACGGGCGCAAGGTCCGGGCGCGCGATGTCGTGCGGCTGATGGAGCGGCAGCTCGACCGCCGCCGGCGCGACGTCTTGTTCGATACGCTGGGCGCGGTGCGCGAGGTGGTGGCGATGACCGACCGGGTCATTGCGGTGGAGCTGAGCGCGCCGCGTTCGCATCTGCTGCAACTGCTTGCCCAGCCGCAGTTCGCGCTGGTCCGGGGGAAGGGCGGCACCGGGCCGTTCAGCGTGGTCCGCGAAGACGATCATCTCGTGCTGACCCGGACGCTGCCGGGGTTCGACGGCGACGAAGCGCAGGAGCAGCGGGTGCGCCTCGCCGCCGCCGCCGCGCCCGCCGCGATCAAGATGTTCGTCGATGGCGACACCGAACTGGTGCTGGGCGGCACCGTGTCGGACTTTCCGCTGACGACGGCGGTGAAGCTGCCGCGCGGCAGCCTGCGGGTCGATCCGGTGATCGGCCTGTTCGGGCTGGTTCCGGCGCGGGGCGAGGGGCCGGCCGCCGACCCGGCGATCCGCGCCCTGCTGGACGAAGCGATCGATCGCGAGGCGATGGTGGCGGCGCTTGGCGTGCCCGGCCTCCAGTCGCGGCTGAGCCTGCTTCAGCCTGGGGTCGACGGCTTCACGCAATATGCCCAGCCGCCATGGGCCGCGCTGACGCTGGACCAGCGCCGCGCCGAACTGGTCGAGCGCGCCCGCAGCCTGTTCCCGCCGCCGCCCGTCGCCGAGGAGGGTGAGGACTCCACGGCGCAGGCGCCGCGCCCCGTCATCCGGGTCGCGGTGCCGGGCGGGCCGGGCGGCGCAATCATCCTGCAGCGCCTCGCCGCCGACTGGGGCCCGCTTGGCCTTCAGGTCGAGGACGCGGGCGATGAACCGGCCGATTTTCGCTTCATCGACGAGGTCGCGCCATCCGCCTCGCCGGCCTGGTTCCTGCGCCGGTTCCGCTGCCAATATGTGCCGGTCTGCTCGGAAGAAGCCGACCAATTGCTCGATGCCGCACGGCTGACCGGCTTTCCGCCCCAGCGCGTCCGATTTTTCGCCGATGCCGAGCGGATCATGCGCGCCGAAGTGCTGTTCATGCCGGTCGCCGCGCCGGTGCGCTGGGCGCTGGCGGGACGCGATGTCGAAGGGTTCGCAGAAAATCGCTTTGCCCGTCACACGCTGACGGACTTGCGTAGCGCAAACGGCGCACGAAATTAGGGGGATGACCGTACGCCCCACGCCCTATGTCCGCAGCCTGCCGTTGAGCAAAGCGCCGGAGCATTGCCGCCAGCGGATCGAAGCGCTCGAGCATCTCTTGGAGCGCGCGCTGCCGATCCCCGGCACCAACAAGCGCGTCGGGCTCGACGTGCTGCTCGATTTCGTGCCGGGCATCGGGCCGACGGTCGGCGCCGGGCTGGGCGCGTATCTGGTGTGGGAAGGCCGCAACCTCGGCATCAGCAAATGGCAGGTGCTGCGGATGGGCAAGAATATCGGGATCGACTGGCTGCTCGGGATGATTCCGTTCGTGGGCGCGATCCCCGATTATTTCTTCCGCTCGAACACCCGCAACGTCCGGATCATCAAGAAACATCTCGACAAGCATCACCCGGCCGCGCGGACGATCGACGCCGCGCCGTTGCGCTGATTTCGACCCAGGACAATCCATGTACGATTTCAAGATTGCCGCTGCCGACAAGGCGACGCTGTATGCCGACCTTCTCGCCGCGCTGGACGGGCTGACCGCGGGCGAACCGGATGGCATCGCCAATATGGCCAATGCCGCGGCCCTGTTGTGGGAAACGCTGCCGGGGATCAATTGGGCGGGCTTCTACCGCAATGTCGGGGGCGAGCTGGTGTTGGGGCCGTTCCAGGGCCGCCCGGCGTGCATCCGCATTCCCTTCGGGCGCGGGGTGTGCGGGGCGGCGGCCGAAACGCTGGCGGTGCAGCGGGTCGAGGACGTGCATGCTTTCCCGGGGCACATCGCTTGCGATGCGGCGAGCCAAAGCGAGCTGGTGGTGCCGATAGTGCGGGATGGCATTCTGCTTGCGGTGCTCGATCTCGACGCGCCCGAAAAAGCCCGCTTCGACGCCGAGGACGAAGCGGGCTGTGTCGCGATCTGCGAGCTGCTGGCGAAGCGGCTGTAAGACCGCCTCGCCATGCGAGATCAGATAACGGTGTTCTCGGCGACCATCGCGTTGACGACCTGACCCGGGGTCATGATCGCCGAACGGCCGCTGATCCAGATCGAGCCGAACAGCGCGCCGACGGTGTTCCCCTTGCCTTCCTGGCGGTGAACACCGCTCAGCGGAATGACCTTGCCGTTGACGTTGAGCTGCTTGAACGCGATTTCGAACTTGCCCGACTTGCCGCCGATGGCCTTGCCGGTCTTCCATTTGATCATGCCAAGCGCCTTGGCGCCGCGTGGCACGGCGACCACGCCGTTTTCCATCACGTCGTTGACCACGGTGAACTCGAAGGTGTCGCCGACCTTGACCTTGGAGCTGGCGATTTCGGCCATCGGAGTCATCGCGACCATGGTGCCGGCACGGACGGTGACGGGCGCGGTGCTGGTCATGACGGAGGTGCTGCCGGCGACCTGCGCGATGCCGGCGGTGGCGATGCAAAGCGCGGCGGCGGCGAGGCCGGCGCGAACGATGTGATTCATTGATTGTCCCCTGTTAAACTAGGCCCCGCTCAGGGCCGGGGGTCTTGTTCCGGGTTTACTTCGCGCGCGCAACCAACAAGAAGTTAACGTGGCGCGGAAAACCGCCGATCGTGGCGCGCTTGCCTCAGCTCAGCGCTTCCAGCCGCTCGTCGCTGAGCCCGCCCGGAATCAGCATCACCGGGCAGGGGAGCTTGCCCGAGTCGCTGCCGGTAAAGGCCGCGACCAGCGGGCCGGGGTCGCCGGTGGGGGCGGTGCCGAGGACCAGGGCGGCGATGTCCTCGCGCTCACCGAGAAGATCGCGGACGATGGCCGCCGGTTCGCCCGCGCGGATCATGATCGCGCCGGGACGCAGGCCGTCGGTGCCGGGGAGTTCCCCAAGCGCGGCGGCGACTTCGGCTTCGATGCGAAGCTGCTGTTCTTCCTCGATCGCGGCCTGGACCCCGCCCCATTGCACGAAATCCTGCGCGGCGATCAGCGCCAGCACCTCGAGCCGGCCGCCGGTCTTGGCGGCGCGGCGCGCGGCGAAACGCAGGGCGCTGCGGGCTTCGCCGCTGTCGTCCATGATGACCAGATAGGTGCGCGTCGGCGTGCTCATCGACCCTTCAGTGCCCCGCGGCTGCTTGACGGGCAAGGGGCCATCGTCTTTCAGGGGCGTTGAACCCGTCTCTTTCAAAGCCCCGAAGGTCCATCATGGCGATCGAACTCAAGATGCCCGCTCTGTCCCCGACGATGGAGGAGGGCACGCTGGCCAAATGGCTGGTGAAGGAAGGCGACACCGTGTCGAGCGGCGATATCCTCGCCGAGATCGAGACCGACAAGGCGACCATGGAATTCGAAGCCGTCGACGAAGGCGTCGTGTCGAAGATCCTGGTCGCCGAAGGCACCGACGGGGTGAAGGTCGGAACGCCGATCGCCTTGATCGGCGGCGAGGGGGAGGAGGCTGCGCCTGCGCCTGCCGCGACTCCCGAGCCTGCGAAGTCGGAAGAGCCGGCACCGGCGCCCAAGGCCGAAGCCGCCGCGCCTGCGCCGACTACCTCCGCGCCGGTCGAAACCCCCGCCGCGCCCGCCAAGCCCGCGGCTCCGGCCAAGGCCGACGAGACCCGCGTCAAGGCGAGCCCGCTCGCCCGCAAGCTGGCCGAGGCGCAGGGGATCGACCTGTCGACGTTGCAGGGCTCGGGCCCTGGCGGACGGATCGTTCGCGCCGATCTCGGCAAGGCCGCCGGTGGTGCTGCCGCTGCGGCCCAACCGCAGGCCAAGGCCGAGTCGCCAGCCGCCGCTGCTCCGGCACCCGCCGCCGCTCCGGCGCAGGCGTTCAGCACCGATATCCCGCATGAAGCCGTCAAGCTTTCGAACATGCGCAAGACCATCGCCCGCCGCCTCAGCGAAGCGAAGCAGACGATCCCGCACATCTATCTGACGGTCGATGTGCGCCTCGATGCGTTGCTGAAACTCAGGAGCGAGCTCAACGCGGGCCTCGCGGGTCGCAAGATCAAGCTCAGCGTCAACGACCTGCTGATCAAGGCGCTGGCGGTCGCGCTGGAAGCGGTGCCCGAGTGCAACGTCAGCTTCACCCCCGACCAGCTCATTCAATACAAGCGCTCCGACATCGCGGTCGCGGTGAGCATTCCGGGCGGTCTCATCACCCCGATCGTCACCGATGCGGCGGCCAAGTCGGTCAGCAAGATCAGCCAGGAAATCGCCGAGCTCGCTGGCCGGGCCAAGGAAGGCAAGCTGCAGCCGCACGAATACCAGGGAGGCACCGCGAGCCTCAGCAATATGGGCATGTTCGGCATCAAGCAGTTCGACGCCGTCATCAACCCGCCCCAGGCGATGATCCTGGCGGTCGGCGCGGGCGAGAAGCGGCCGTGGGTCGACGGCGACGAGCTGACCGTCGCCACCGTGATGAGCATCACCGGCAGCTTCGACCACCGCGCGATCGACGGCGCTGATGGTGCGCGCCTGATGAAGACGCTGAAGGAACTGATCGAAAGCCCGCTGGGTCTGGTGGTATGACTTCCCCGGACTACCCCTTCGAAATTCTAAAAATCTTTTCTTCAGGCGTTTTGGGTGGGGTCATCACTTACGCCGTGACCAACAGAGTAGCTTCTCGCAAGAAGATCATCAGCGGCGACCTAGTCTCTGGTAAGTCAATGGGAGGTTTTCCCAACAGCTTGGGTCTCAAGCTTCTCCTCGGCGATCAACAGTATGATCTGCTCAAATTTTCAGGTCTGCAGCTGAAAAATATGGGAGCGGAAACTGTCGAAGAAATCGAGATTGTGGTCTGGAACGATCGTCAAGATCAGCAAGACTGGTTTGTGAAAGGGATCCAATCGAATGCGGCCTACCTTCCGGAAACTAGTTTAGATGCCGCACGGGAACCATACGTAAGTCTGAAAATGGATGCCTTACTACCGCAGCAAACGGTCGAGATGATTATCATAAGTCGGTATGATAGCGAGTTAAGGATGGCATCTAAAACAAAGTCTGCTCGATTTGTTGATATACAGCGTCGCCGCGCTAACGCCCTGAAGCTAGGTGGAAAGGTGCTCCGCTTTATCAGCCCAATCTCTTTCCGATGAGAAAGCCGAGGTGTCCGCTCATCCGCACCACGGCGATGCCGACTGACACCAACCCCTATGGCGGTGTGTTCGGGGGCTGGTTGATGGGGCAGATGGGGCTCGCCTGCGGGAGCTTCGCGTCGCGGCATAGCGCAGGGAAGGCGATCCTGGTCGGGGCGGAGAAACTCAAGTTTCCGGGCATGATGGCGGTGGGTGACGAGCTCAGCGTCTATGTCGAGCTGCTGAAGCAGGGACGTACCTCGCTGCTGCTGCGGGCCGAGGGCATCGCGCGGGAGCGGGACGGGGACGCCGAGACATTAGTGGCGGAGGGCGAGTTCACCTTCGTCGCGCTGGACGCAAACAACAGGCCGCGGGAGATAGCACAATGACTCCCTCTCCCCTTGCGGGAGAGGGACAGCTTGCGCGCAGCGCAAGCAGGGAGAGGGAGCGCCGCATCGCTGCTCTCCGCGAGCGCGGAAAGAAGATGCGCGCCGCCCCGACCGAAGCCGAACACCGCCTGTGGCAGTTGCTCAGGGCGCATCGCTTCGCGGGCTTCAAGTTTCGCCGCCAGGTACCGATCGACTTCTACATCGCCGATTTCGTTTGCCTGTCCCAACGACTGATTGTCGAAATCGACGGCGGTCAGCATGGCGGTGCTTACGATCTGCGCCGTGACGCTTATCTGCGTTCGCATGGCTTTCGCGTCCTGCGGATCTGGAACACCGAACTGTTCAACAATGAAGAGGGGGTCTGCGCAGCGATCCTTGAGGCGCTGCGGGCGCCCCCTCTCCCCAACCCCTCTCCCGCGAGGGGAGAGGGGCTAAAGGAAGAAGACCATGGCTGAGAATTACGACCTCATCGTGCTGGGCTCCGGGCCCGGCGGCTATGTCGCGGCGATCCGGGCGGCGCAGCTCGGGCTCAAGACCGCGATCGTCGAGCGCGAGAGCCTGGGCGGGATCTGCCTCAACTGGGGGTGCATCCCGACGAAGGCGCTGCTGCGTTCGGCCGAGATCCTGCATTATGCGCAGCATGCGGAAGACTACGGCCTGACGCTCGCCGGCAAGATCGAAGCCGATCTCGCGGCGGTGGTGAAGCGCAGCCGGGGGGTCGCCAAGCAGCTCAATCAGGGCGTCACGCACCTGATGAAGAAGAACAAGATCACCGTGCATATGGGCACCGGCACGATGACCGGCCCGACCAGCATGACGGTGAAGAGCGACAAGGGCGAGGAGCAGCTCAGCGCCAAGCACGTCATCCTGGCGCTCGGCGCCCGGGCGCGCGACCTGCCGTTCGCCAAGGCCGACGGCCAGCGCATCTGGACTTATCGCCACGCCATGACCCCGGCCGAGATGCCGACCAAGCTGCTGGTTATCGGCTCGGGCGCGATCGGGATCGAGTTCGCGAGCTTCTACAATGACATGGGCGCCGAGGTGACCGTGGTCGAAATGCTCGACCGGATCGTCCCCGTCGAGGATGCCGAGGTGTCGGCGCTGCTCGAGAAGAGCCTGACGCGGCAGGGCATGACCATCATGACCGGCGCGGGGGTCGAGTCGATCGCGGCGTCGGCTTCGGGCGTAAAGGCCAGGATCAAGGGCAAGGACGGCAAGGCAAGCGAGCAGGACTTCAGCCACTGCATCGTCGCGGTCGGAATCGTCCCCAATACCGAGAACGTCGGGATCGACGCGCTGGTCGAAATGGAGCGCGGTTTCATCCAGATCGACCCTTACGGCCGGACCAAGACCAAGGGTTTGTGGGCGATCGGCGACTGCACGCCGGGGCCGTGGCTGGCGCACAAGGCGAGCCACGAGGGCGTCACCGCCGCCGAAGCCATCGCGCAGGAGCTCGGCAACAAGGAGGTGCATCCGCATGTCCTCGACCGGTCGAACATCCCGGGCTGCACTTATTGCCACCCGCAGGTCGCCAGCGTCGGCTTGACCGAGGCCAAGGCCAAGGAGCTCGGCCATGAGGTCAAGGTCGGCAAGTTCCCCTTCATCGGCAACGGCAAGGCGATCGCGCTCGGCGAAACCGAAGGCTTCATCAAGACGGTGGTCGATGCCAAGACCGGCGAACTGCTCGGCGCGCACATGATCGGCGCCGAGGTGACCGAGCTGATCCAGGGTTATACGGTCGGCAAGACCGCCGAACTGATCGACGAGGATTTTGCGCGCACGATCTTCCCGCACCCGACGCTTAGCGAGATGATGCACGAAAGCATTCTCGCCGCGGACGGGCGCGTGCTGCACATGTGATCAGGCGGCGAGCGCGGGTTCCTGCATGACGGTCTCTGCCAGCAGCTGGTAGGAGCGGCGACGGGCCTGATGGTCGTGGATTTGCGCGGTGACGATGAGTTCGTCGGCTTGCGTGCGCTCGAGGAAGTCGAGGGTCTGGCGGCGGACGGTCTCCGGGCTGCCGATTGCGGAGGCTGACAGGAACTGGTCGAGCATCGCTCGGGCCTGAAGCGGCAGCGTGTCCATGAAGCCGGCCTGGGGCGGCGGGAGCTTGCCGGGCATGCCGGTGCGCAGCGCAACGAACGCCTGCTGGATCGAGGTCGCGAGCAAGTGCGCTTCCTCGTCGCTGTCGGCGGCGATGACGTTGAAGCCGAGCATGACGTAGGGCTCGGCAAGCTGGGCCGAGGGGCGGAACGTCTCGCGGTAGATCCGGATCGCTTCCATCATCTGCCCCGGCGCGAAGTGCGAGGCGAAGGCGTAAGGCAGGCCGAGCATCGCCGCCAATTGCGCGCCGAAGGTGCTGGAGCCGAGGATCCACAGCGGGATGTCCATGCCCTCGCCCGGCACCGCGCGGACGCGCTGCTCGCCGCCGCGCAGGTAGGATTGCAGCTCCAGCACGTCCTGCGGGAACTGGTTGGCGTCGGACTGGAGATTGCGGCGGAGCGCATAGGCCGCGGCCTGGTCGGTGCCGGGCGCGCGGCCGAGGCCGAGGTCGACCCGGCCGGGGTAGAGCGCTTCCAGCGTGCCGAATTGCTCGGCGATGGTCAGCGGTGCGTGATTGGGCAGCATGATCCCGCCCGCGCCGATTCGGATAGTCGAGGTATTGGCGCCGACAAAGGCCAGCGCGACCGCGGTGGCGGCGCTGGCGATGCCGGGCATCGAATGGTGCTCGGCCATCCAGTAGCGCTTGTAACCGAGGCGTTCGGCATGGGCGGCGAGGTCGGCGCTGTTGCGAAGCGCGTCGCCGGCTTCCGATCCGTGCGGAATCGGGGCGAGGTCGAGGACTGACAGGGTAGGCATGGGAGCAAGATGGGGTGGCGGCCCTTTCGCGCAATGCCGAACCGGTTGCGCTGGCGCGGCAGTTGCGCTCAACATCGCAGCCGACACGAGGGGGATATTCGATGAAGCGCCTGCTGATCACCGCCGCCGCCGCGGCCTTGCTGTCGCATTCGCCGGCGCTGGCCGAGAAGGTGGTGGTGACCGCCGACCGGATGCTCGACGTCAATAGCGGCAGGATGGTCGATTATCCCGCCATCTTCATCGGCGACGACGGGCGCATCACCTCGGTCGCCGATGCACGCACGGTGCGGTGGGGTTCGGACGTCCGCCACATCGCGCTCAACGGCAGGACGCTGGTCCCGGGCCTGATCGACATGCACGTGCATCTCGACAGCCCGGCCGACATCGGCGGCTATCGGGGGCTCGAATATACCGACAGTTTCTTCGGCATGACGGCGGTCAAAAATGCGCGCGACATGCTGGACGCGGGCTTCACCACCGTGCGCAATGTAGGGTCGTCCAATCGCAACGACATCGGGCTGAAGCAGGCGATCGACGGCGATTATGCGGTTGGCCCGCGGATCGTGCCGGCGGGATACGCGTTGGGTGCCACCGGCGGGCATTGCGATTCGACGTATCTGCCGCCCAGTCTCGAAACACCGCAGGAAGGCGTGTCGGATGGCCCGCAGGCATTCCGCTCGAATGTCCGGCGGCAGCGCAAATATGGGGCCGAGGTGATCAAGGTCTGCGCCACCGGCGGCGTCTTCTCGCGCAATACCGAACCCGGCCAGCAGCAGATGAGCGAGGAAGAGCTTCGCGCGGTCGCCGAGGAGGCGCATCAATGGGGCCTGCGCGTCGCCGCACACGCCCACGGCGCCGAAGGGATCAAGGCGGCGGTGCGGGCGGGGATCGATACGATCGAGCATGCCAGCCTGGTCGACGACGAGGGCATCAAGCTGTGCGCCGCCCGCGCCCGGCCGTGCTGGTTTTCGATGGATATCTACAACACCGACTACACGCAGGCCGAAGGCAAGAAGAACGGCATCCTCGAGGACAATCTGCGCAAGGATCGCGAGATCGGCGAGATCCAGCGCCAGAATTTCGGCAAGGCCTATCGCGCCGGCGTGAAGATGGTGCTCGGCACCGATGCGGGCGTGATGCCGCACGGGCTCGCGGCGCGCCAGTTCGCGGTGATGGTCCGCTACGGCATGCCGCCGCTGGAAGCGATCCGCGCTGCGACCCGCAATGCCGCGCAGGCGCTTGGCCGCGAAAAGGACGTCGGCGCGATCGCGGTCGGCCGGTTCGGCGACATGGTGGCAGTCACCGGCGATCCGCTGGCCGATGTCCGCGTGCTCGAACGGCCTGCGGCGGTGATCAAGGGCGGGGTGCTGGTGACGGGCGAGGTACCGCCCAAAGGCTGAGCGGAACGAGCCGCCAGCTGCCGGGTTGGCACTTCGATTTCACAGCCGAGGTGCCCGACCCGATGAACAAATTCCTACTCGCCGCCGCTGCCGTCGGCGCGCTGTCGCTGTCCGCCTGCAAGCAGGAGGGGACCAGCATCAGCAACAACCAGACGCAGGGCATGACCGACGAAACGGCGATCGATAACAGCGCCAATGTCGACGGCAACCTCGGCGCCGCGGCCAACGGCTCGGCCGACCAGGCCTTCGTCCAGGCCGCCGCCGCCGCCGACATGTACGAAATCGAAAGCAGCCGCCTCGCGCTCGACAAGGCGACGCTGCCGTCGATCAAGACCTACGCCCAGATGATGATCGACGAGCACACCAAGGCGTCGGCGGAATTGAAGGCAGCGGCGGGTCAGGCGGGCATTCCGGTTTCCGCCACGCTGCCGCCCGAGCTGCAGGCCAAGGTCGATGCGTTGCGAAGCCTCAGTGGGGGCGACTTCGACCGCCAGTATCTCGCCGATCAGCGCGCGGGGCATCAGGACACGCTGGCCAAGGTCAACAGCTATCTCGCCGCGGCCCCGGCCGGACCGCTCAAGGACCATGGCGCCAAGGTGACGGGCGTGGTCCAGAAACATCTCAATTCACTGGAGAAGATCAAGTGAGCAAGAAGGGTTATTGCGCCGACATCGAAGAAGCGACCATCGCCAACAATGATTTCCGCCGCGTGCTCTACACCGGCGAGCATCTGCAGCTGGTGTTGATGAGCCTCGCGCCGGGTGAAGAGATCGGCGAAGAGACCCACGAGGACCGCGACCAGTTCTTCCGCTTCGAGGAAGGCGAGGGGGTGGTCGTGATCGACGGTGTCGAGAACAAGGTCGAGGACGATTTCGCGGTGATCGTGCCGGCGGGCGCCTGCCACAATGTGAAAAACACCGGCGAGGAGCCGCTGCAATTCTATTCGATCTACGGCCCGCCCGAGCACAAGGACCAGGTCGTCCACAAGACCAAGGATCAGGCCGAGGCCGACCACGACAACGACGAGTGGGACGGAAAGACCACCGAATAAGCCGGCTTCCTGGTAATGTCGCCCCGGGCTTGACCCGGGGTCCCGCTTCTTCTCTCATCGTGAAAGTGTAGCGGGACCCCGGATCAAGTCCGGGGTGACGTGTTTCAGGGGGAACGAGAATGATCGGACGGTTGCTGGCGAGTGCGGCGTTGCTTGGCACGAGCGGAGCGCTTGCCGCGCCCGTCACCATTCACGCCGGCCGCCTCCTCGCCGTGCCCGGCCAGGCGGTGCGCGGGCCGTCCACGATCGTCGTCGACAATGGCCGGATCGTCAGCGTCACCGCCGGTTACCAGCCGGCCACGGGGCAGTTGATCGACCTCAAGGACAAGACAGTGCTGCCGGGCCTGATCGACGCTCATGTGCACCTCGACAGCGACCGGGCCGGCAACGAGGGGCTGCTTTCCGAATTCACCGAAAGCGTGCCGCTGCGCACCTATGAAGCGCAATGGAACGGGATGAAGACGCTGCGCGCCGGCTTCACCACCGTGCGCAATCTCGGCGACGGGGAAGCGGGGGCGAGCCTCGCGTTGCGCGACGCCATCGCCCGCGGCTGGGTGCAGGGGCCGCGCATCGTCACCGCGGCGCAGAGCATTTCGACCACCGGCGGCCACATGGACGGGCGCAACGGCACCAACGACATGGTCGACGCGCATACCTCGACCCAGCATCTGTGCGACGGGCCGGCCGACTGCCGCCGCGCGATCCGCCTGCAGGTCAGCCGCGGCGCCGACGTCATCAAGATCGCCACCACCGGCGGGGTCAACAGCGGCACCGGCCTGATGACCCGGATGGAGCAGGACGAGGCCGAAGCGCTGATCAAGACCGCGCATGCGTACGGCAAAAAGGTCGCGGTCCATTCGCACGGCCGCGACGGGACCAAGCTGGCGCTGCGCAACGGGGCCGATTCGATCGAACATGGCACCGACATGGACGATGAGACGGTGCGCCTCTTCAAAACCGCCAACGCCTGTTACGTGCCGACGCTCTCGACCGTGAACGGCTATCTCGAGCGGCTGGCCAAGGACCCCAATGCCTATCCGCCGGCGGTCAAGAAGCAGATCGACTGGCGGATCGGGATCACCGGGCAAAGCCTCGCCAAGGCGTATCCAGCGGGCGTGCGGATCTGCTTCGGCACCGATGCGGGCGTTTCCAAGCACGGCCGGAATGCCGACGAGTTCGAGTGGATGGTGAAGTCCGGCATGACCCCGGCGCAGGCGATAAAGGCGGCGACGGTCAACAATGCGGAGCTGCTGGGGCTTTCAAGCGAGATCGGGACGGTGGAGCCCGGCAAGAGCGCCGACCTCATCGCGGTCGCCGGCGATCCGCTGACGGATGTCCGGGCACTCAAGACGATCGCCTTTGTCATGGCCCGCGGCGAGGTTATCGCGGACTAACCGCGGGCAGCCGCGCTTCGCCCCACACCGGTTGACCCTCGGCAGGGTAGCCGCTAAGGGGCCGCTCGTCCGCTCTGGGTCCGCCCGGGCCGCGGGCAGAGCAGAACATTGCGTTTGTTTTTGCGCGATTTGGCCGGCGACCTTCGGGTCGGCCGGTTTTCTCGCTTGAAACAGCCAAAGTAACCGCCGGGTCTTCCGGCATCAACTTGGACCAATGCGGGCTAGCCCGCAGGTCTGAACAAGGTGAAGGGCTTCATGCCAACGATCAACCAGCTGATCCGCAAGGGTCGCGAGCCGCAGAAGGCCAAGAGCAAGGTCCCTGCGATGGACCAGAACCCGCAAAAGCGCGGCGTCTGCACTCGCGTGTACACCACGACTCCGAAGAAGCCGAACTCGGCATTGCGCAAGGTGGCCAAGGTTCGCCTGACCAACCAGCGCGAAGTCATCAGCTACATTCCGGGCGAAGGCCACAACCTCCAGGAGCACAGCGTTGTGCTGATCCGTGGTGGGCGTGTGCGCGACCTTCCGGGTGTTCGCTATCACGTGCTTCGCGGCGTGCTCGACACCCAGGGTGTCAAGGATCGCCGTCAGTCGCGCTCGAAGTACGGCGCCAAGCGTCCGAAGTAAGCTGGTGTGTTGGCCGCGCCGCGTGAGAAACGCCGGCGCGCCGCTCGAAGAAGGAATTCAACATGTCCCGTCGTCGTCGCCCAGAAAAGCGCGAGATCCTGCCGGACCCGAAGTTCGGTGACATCACCCTGTCGAAGTTCATGAACAACATCATGCTCGACGGTAAGAAGTCGGTTGCCGAGAGCATCGTTTACGGTGCTCTCGACGTGGTCGAGACCCGCCTGAAGCGTGAGCCGATCGGCGTCTTCCACGACGCGCTGAACAACGTGAAGCCCGGCATCGAAGTCCGCAGCCGCCGCGTCGGCGGTGCGACCTATCAGGTCCCGGTCGAAGTGCGCGACGTGCGCGCCCAGGCGCTGGCGATCCGCTGGCTGATCTCGGCCGCGCGCGCCCGCTCGGAGAAGACCATGGCCGCCCGCCTGTCGGGTGAGCTGATGGACGCCGCGCAGAACCGCGGCAACGCGGTCAAGAAGCGCGAAGATACCCACCGCATGGCCGAAGCGAACCGCGCCTTCAGCCACTATCGCTGGTAAAAACTGGCGCTGGTAAAACAAGCACCTATATCGTGGGGAGCGGGCCATCGGGCCGGCTCCCCACATCGCTAAGGAACCCAAGATCATGGCCCGCAGCCATCCGCTCGAGCGTTACCGCAATATCGGCATCATGGCGCACATCGACGCCGGCAAGACCACGACGACCGAGCGCATCCTTTATTACACCGGCAAGTCCTACAAGATCGGCGAAGTGCACGAAGGCACCGCCACCATGGACTGGATGGAGCAGGAGCAGGAGCGCGGGATCACGATCACGTCGGCTGCCACCACCTGCAAGTGGAAGGCCGAGGACGGTCAGGGCGAAGAGCATCTGATCAACATCATCGACACGCCGGGCCACGTCGACTTCACCATCGAAGTCGAGCGCTCGCTGCGCGTGCTCGACGGCGCGGTGGCCTGCTTCGACGGCGTTGCCGGCGTCGAACCGCAGTCGGAAACCGTCTGGCGCCAGGCGGACAAGTACAAGGTTCCGCGGATGTGCTTCGTCAACAAGCTCGACCGCACCGGGGCCGATTTCTATTATTGCGTCGACACCATCGTCGAGCGCCTGGGCGCCCGCCCGGCCGTGCTGTACCTGCCGATCGGCATGGAAGGCGGCTTCAAGGGCCTAGTCGACCTGGTCAACAACCGCGCGATCATCTGGCTCGAAGAGTCGCTGGGCGCGAAGTTCGAATATCAGGACATCCCCGATGACCTGAAGGAAAAGGCCGCCAAGTATCGCAGCGACCTCATCGAACTCGCCGTCGAGCAGGACGACGAGGCGATGGAAGCGTATCTGGAGGGCAACGAGCCCGACACCGAGACGCTCAAGAAGCTGATCCGCAAGGGCACGCTGGCGATGGATTTCGTGCCGGTGCTGTGCGGTTCGGCGTTCAAGAACAAGGGCGTTCAGCCCTTGCTCGACGCCGTGATCGACTATCTGCCGAGCCCGCTCGACATTCCGCCGGTCGAAGGCGTCAAGCCGGGCACCGAGGACGCCGACACCCGCAAGGCGTCGGACGAAGAGCCGTTTTCGGCGCTGGCGTTCAAGATCATGAACGATCCGTTCGTCGGTTCGCTTACCTTCACCCGCATCTATTCGGGCACGCTGACCAAGGGCAGCTACCTGAACTCGGTCAAGGACAAGAAGGAAAAGATCGGCCGTATGCTCCTCATGCACGCGAACTCGCGTGAGGACATCGAAGAAGCGCGCGCGGGCGACATCGTCGCGATCGCGGGTCTCAAGGAAACCACCACCGGCGATACGTTGTGCGATCCGGCCAAGCCGATCGTGCTCGAGCGCATGGAGTTCCCGGAGCCCGTTATCGAAGTTGCCGTCGAACCGAAGACCAAGGCCGACCAGGAGAAGATGGGCGTCGCCCTCAACCGCCTGGCTGCCGAGGATCCCTCGTTCCGCGTCACCTCGGATCACGAGAGCGGCCAGACCATCATCAAGGGGATGGGTGAACTCCACCTCGAGATTCTGGTCGACCGCATGAAGCGCGAGTTCAAGGTCGAAGCCAATGTCGGCGCTCCGCAGGTCGCGTATCGCGAATATCTGAAGAAGCCGGTCGACATCGACTACACCCACAAGAAGCAGTCGGGCGGCACCGGCCAGTTCGGCCGCGTCAAGGTCAAGCTGACCCCGGGTGAGCGCGGCGCTGGCATCGTCTTCAAGGACGAGATCAAGGGCGGTAATATTCCCAAGGAATATATCCCCGCGATCGAAAAGGGCTTCCGTGAAACGGCGGCGACGGGCTCGCTGGTCGGCTTCCCGATCATCGACTTCGACATCGTCCTGTATGACGGTGCCTACCACGACGTCGACTCGTCGGCGCTGGCGTTCGAAATCACCGCCCGCGGCGCAATGCGTGAAGCGGCCCAGAAGGCCGGCATCACGCTTCTCGAGCCGGTGATGAAGGTCGAGGTGGTCACGCCCGAGGATTATCTCGGCGACGTGATCGGCGACATCAACAGCCGCCGTGGTCAGATCCAGGGCACCGACAGCCGGGGCAATGCCCAGGTGGTTGAAGCCATGGTCCCGCTGGCCAATATGTTCGGCTACGTGAACCAGCTGCGTTCCTTCACCCAGGGGCGCGCTCAGTACTCGATGCAGTTCTCGCATTATGACGAAGTTCCGCAGAACGTGGCGGACGAGGTCAAGGCGAAGCTGGCGTAACTCAAATTTTGACGCTAAGGGCGCGCTCGCAATCGGGCGAGCGGGCCCAGAGCATAATTTTCCAAGAAGAGGCGTAAAATGGCGAAGGCGAAATTCGAGCGGAACAAGCCGCACGTGAACATCGGCACCATCGGTCACGTCGACCATGGCAAGACGTCGCTGACGGCGGCGATCACCAAGGTTCTGGCCGAGGAAGGCCTGAGCCAGAAGGTCGATTTCGCGAACATCGACAAGGCTCCGGAAGAGCGCGAGCGCGGCATCACCATCTCGACCGCGCACGTCGAGTATGAGACCCAGAACCGCCACTATGCGCACGTCGACTGCCCGGGCCACGCCGATTATGTGAAGAACATGATCACCGGCGCGGCGCAGATGGACGGCGCGATCCTGGTGGTGTCGGCCGCTGACGGCCCGATGCCGCAGACCAAGGAGCACATCCTGCTCGCGGCGCAGGTCGGCGTTCCGACCATGGTCGTCTTCCTCAACAAGGTCGACCAGGTCGACGATCCCGAGCTGCTTGAGCTCGTCGAGCTCGAAATCCGCGAGGAGCTTTCCAAGCGCGGCTTCGACGGCGACAACATTCCGATCGTCGCCGGTTCGGCGCTCGCCGTCCTCGAGGACAGCAACGAAGAGATCGGCAAGCAGGCCATCCTGAAGCTGATGGCTGCCGTTGACGAATGGATCCCGCAGCCGGAGCGTCCGCTCGACAAGGCGTTCCTGATGCCGATCGAAGACGTGTTCTCGATCTCGGGCCGCGGTACCGTCGTCACCGGCCGTGTCGAAACCGGCATCGTGAAGGTTGGTGAAGAAGTCGAAATCGTCGGCATCAAGGACACCAAGAAGACCGTCGTCACCGGCGTTGAAATGTTCCGCAAGCTGCTCGACCAGGGCCAGGCCGGCGACAACATCGGTGCGCTGATCCGCGGCGTCGCTCGCGACGACGTGGAGCGTGGTCAGGTCCTCTGCAAGCCGGGCTCGATCACCCCGCACACCGACTTCTCGGCCGAAGTGTACGTGCTGTCGAAGGACGAAGGTGGCCGTCACACGCCGTTCTTCGCCAACTATCGTCCGCAGTTCTACTTCCGCACCACCGACGTGACCGGCGAAGTGACCCTTCCCGAGGGCACCGAGATGGTCATGCCGGGCGACAACGTGACCCTGGGCGTCAAGCTCATCGCGCCGATCGCGATGGACCAGGGCCTGCGCTTCGCCATTCGTGAAGGCGGTCGTACCGTCGGCGCGGGCGTCGTCGGCACCATCACCAAGTAAGCCTTTCGGCGCCTCCGGGCGCTGAAGATCGAACAGACAAGGGCCCGGCACTCGAAAGAGTGTCGGGCCTTTCGCTGTCCGGAGCACGGGAACGCGGCGTGGTGCGCGGCGTTCTGGGGCCGTAATGAAGACCGGAACTCTCGCCCTGCTGCTGGCCGCGAGCCTCGCCGCTTGCAGCGACATTCCGAAGGATAGCGAAGGCTCGCTGGACCAGATCCGCGAACAGAAGAGCTTTCGCGTCGGCCTGATCGCCGGCTCCGACGACGGCGAGGGTAGGGGCCGCCGCCTGATCGAGGCGGTGGCCGCGGAAGCTGGTGCGAGGCCGCAGGTGACGGCCGGCGCGGCCGAGCATCTCCTGACCCAGCTCGAAGACGGCGAGATCGATCTCGTCGTCGGCACGATGGCGAAGAAGAGCCCGTGGGCGCTGAAGGTGCATGCATCGAAGCCGCTGTCGCCTGCGGCCGAGAACGACCCGGTCAGCCTCGTAGCGCTTGCCCGCAATGGCGAGAATGCGTGGATCAGCCTGCTTCACCGTCAGGTCGAGCAGGTGCGGGGGCAACCATGACCGGTATCCCGCGCCAGATCGCCGGTGATTTCGCTTATGCCCGCCGGCTCGAATGGTGGACGCTGTTCTGGGTCAGCTCGGTCGTGGTGGTGATGTTCTTCGCCACGGGCTCCAGCCAGGCGATGCGCACGGCGTGGTTCGAGGATATCCTCAGCCTAGTCCCGGCGATGGTGTTCCTGGTCGCCGCACGGCTGGAGACGCGGGGCCCGACCAAGGCGTTTCCGTTCGGCTTCCACCGCGTGCAAAGCCTCGCCTTCCTGATCTCCGCGACGGCCTTGTCGGCGGTGGGCGTATTCCTGTTGTTCGAAAGCGCGATGACGCTGATCAAGCAGGAGCATGTCACCATCCCGCCGGTGACCCTGTTCGGGCAGACGATCTGGATGGGCTGGCTGATGATCGCCGCGCTGGCTTATTCGATCATCCCGCCGGTGATCCTCGGCCGATTGAAGGAGCCGGTGGCGACGCGGTTGCAGGACAAGGTGCTGCATACCGATGCGCTGATGCAGAAAGCGGATTGGATGACGGGGTTCGCCGGGATCGGTGGCGTCCTTGGGGTCGGGTTCGGCTTCTGGTGGGCCGATGCGGTGGCGAGCGGGCTCATTTCGGCCAGCATCATCAAGGACGGGGTCGGGGCCCTGCGCTCTTCCACCGCCGAGCTGATCGACGGGGCGCCGCGCAAGCTCGATACCGACGAAGTGTCGGACGACGTCGAAGCGCTGCGGGACGCGCTGAAGCGCACCTATCCCGGCGCCAAGATCCGCACGCGGGAGACGGGCCGGTACATCCACGCCCAGGTCAGCGGGGTCGAACCTGAGGGCGAGGTCGATCTGCCCGCGCTATGGCCCGGCGATCCGGAGCGCAGTTGGCGCCTCGCACAACTGAGCTTCGTGCCCGATCAGCCGCGCGAGGACCTGTAAGGCCGGTTACCTTCTCCGAGGTTTGCGAACATGATAGCTTGTGCTGGCACCACAAGGAGTCAGCTCATGCGCCTGTCGCTTTCCGTCGCCGCTTCGATGCTTCTCCTCGGCTTGGCACAAGCGGCGTCGGCCTCGCCCTTGCTGACCCGCGACCGGGCGCATGCGCGGTGCTTGATCACGCAGGTGCAGCTGATCGGCGCGCATACCGACGAGGCGCCATCGAGCGTCCTTGCCAAGGCAAGGACCAAGTGCATGCCCTACGAGCGCGCGCTCGACGGCGAGACCACGGCAAGCCGCAATTACAGCGATCCCAATGGTTCGTGGGTCGGCACCTCCAAGGACGAATTGATCGAGCGTTCCGAGCGGGTTGCGGTGGAGGCGCTATTGAAGGCGCGCCTCAGGATCGCCCGGAGCCAGCAGGGGCTGTGACGAGTTCTCTCCGCGTCCGCTGCGGCCACGTCCGTGCGGGAGAGGGGGAGCCGACATGATGATCGCGTTGTTGCTGTGGGGTGCCGCCGCTGCGGGCCAGCCTGCCACCATCCCCACCACTCCGAAGACGAAGCAATGTCCCGATGGTTCGGTCGTGCTGGCTACCCAATCCTGCATCGTATATCCCGACCATCGTTTCCTGTTGACCCACGAACCTGCGCGTCGTGAAATCATCGAGCGCTGGTGGTGCGGGAAATCCGATCAGCCGCATGAGGTGGCGATCTCGGTCGAATTGCGTCAACCCGACGCCGGCAACAACAAGCCCTACTATGTCTCGCGACTGACCAACCTGTCCGTCAACGGACGCAAGCCCTCGGCGAGATTGCTGCAGGAAGTTGGAGCGCGGGTGAAGGAGATGGGCCAGCTCGTGCGGGTCGGTACGCGTTGTTTGAGTACCCCCTCTCTTGGCGTGATCGGCGTGCTCACGGTGAGCTACCGGTACAGTGCCGAACGGGCCGTCGAGTTCGAACTGCGCCCATAGTCCGCCCTCGGAGTGAATTCGCACTCTAGCCGTTTGTCGCCTGCAGGGGCTTGATCTCCCCCCGCGTCCTCTGTAGAGGCGCCCTTCCGACGGAGACTCGTCCCCGTCACCAAGTTTCAGCGTAGGGGTCACACCGACCCGGGCAACCGGGACCAGTCGGCTGCGGCCTCTTGTTTTCTTGGGCGGGAAACCGTCCAGCGGCTCTTTGCAATCGGTAGTGGAACCCATGGAAACTCAGAATATCCGGATTCGTCTGAAAGCCTTCGATCACCGCGTGCTCGATCAGGCCACCGGCGACATCGCTGACACCGCGCGCCGCACCGGCGCGCTGATCCGTGGTCCCATTCCGCTCCCGACCCGCATCGAGAAGTTCACCGTCAACCGCTCGCCGCACGTCGACAAGAAGTCGCGCGAGCAGTTCGAGGTGCGCACCTACAAGCGTCTGCTCGACATCGTGCAGCCGACCCCGCAGACCGTCGATGCTTTGATGAAGCTCGACCTCGCGGCCGGGGTGGACGTGGAGATCAAACTGGCCTAAGGGCCACGGCGTAGCGGTTGAATCGCCCAAGCGATCCTGCTGCGCCAACGAGTTAGGGATACCGCGGATCGCCTTTTCGGAGGTTGTCCGGCCTGCGTCCCCCGCTTCCTGTTTCGGCAGGAATAGCCCAGGCGGGGCCGACGCATTTCATTCACGGGCTGCATGCCTTTCCCGGTAACGGGTCAGGCCTCTGTGAGGAGTGCAAGATCATGCGCACTGGCGTGATCGCCAAGAAGGTTGGAATGACCCGCCTGTTCCAGGCGGACGGACGTCACGTCCCCGTGACGGTTCTCCAGCTCGATGGCGTCCAGGTTGTCAGCCGCCGCGAAAACGACAAGGACGGCTATACCGCCGTTCAGCTCGGTGCCGGCTCGGCCAAGGCAAAGAATGTCAACAAGCCGCAGCGCGGCGCCTTCGGCAAGGCCGAAGTGGAGCTCAAGGCCAAGCTGGTCGAGTTCCGGGTCGCCGAGGACGCGCTCCTCGACGTCGGTTCGGAAATCACCGCCGATCACTTCGTCGAAGGCCAGATGGTCGACATCTCCGGTGTCACCCAGGGTAAGGGCTTTGCCGGCGCCATGAAGCGCTGGGGCTTCGGTGGTCTTCGCGCCACCCACGGCGTGTCCGTGTCGCACCGTTCGCACGGTTCGACCGGTAACCGCCAGGACCCGGGCCGCGTCTTCAAGAACAAGAAGATGGCCGGTCACATGGGCGCCCGCAACCGCACTCAGCAGAACCTCGAAATCGTCCGCACGGACGCTGAGCGTGGCCTGCTGTTCGTGAAGGGCTCGGTGCCCGGTCACAAGGGCAGCTGGCTGACCGTCAAGGATTCGGTCAAGCTCGCCCGCAACGAGAATGCGCCGTACCCGGCCGGTCTTCGCACCGCCGCCGCGGCTCCCCAGAACAACGACGCTCAGGTGACCGACGCTACGCCGGCCACCGACGAGAGCACGGAAGGCTAAGCGATGAAGGTCGAAGTCAAGACCCTCGACGCTGCCGGATCCGGCGAGGTCGAGCTCAATGACGCCGTGTTCGGTGTCGAGCCCCGCGCCGACATCCTGCATCGCGTCGTCACCTGGCAGCTCGCCAACCGCCGCGGAATGGCGCGCGCCGCTCGCGAGCGGTCGGATGTTGCCCGCACCGGCAAGAAGTTCGGTCGCCAGAAGGGCGGCGGTACCGCTCGTCACGGCGATCGCCGCGCCCCGATCTTCATCGGCGGCGGCAAGGCCCACGGCCCGCGTGCCCGCCTGTTCACGCTGTCGCTGAACAAGAAGGTCCGCGCGCTCGGCCTCAAGATGGCGCTGAGCAGCAAGGCCAAGGGCGGTCAGCTGGTCATCGTCGACAATCTCGATGTCGCCGAAGGCAAGACCAAGAACCTGGTCGAGAAGCTGGGCAACCTCGGCTTCGGCAAGACCGCGCTGGTGATCGACGGCGACGCGCTGAACGTCAGCTTCGCGCACGCGTCGTCGAACCTCCCGGGGATGAACCTCATCCCGGCGGTTGGTGCCAACGTCTATGACATCATGCGCCACGAGACCCTGGTCCTGACCCGGGCCGCGGTTGAGAAGCTGGAGGCCCGTTTCAATGGCTAAGGCAGAAACCAAGGCCGTGGACCTGCGTCACTACGACGTCATCCGCGGGCCGCACATCACCGAGAAGTCGACCCTGCTCTCCGAGTTCAATGCGGTCGTGTTCAAGGTGGCTGGCGATGCCAGCAAGCCCGAGATCAAGGCGGCCGTCGAGGCCCTGTTCGACCGCAAGGTGCTGAACGTGAACACCATGGTCACCAAGGGCAAGTCGAAGCGCTGGAAGGGCAAGCCCTATCAGCGGTCGGACGAAAAGAAGGCGATCGTCACCCTGGCTCCCGGCCAGGACCCGATCGACGTCACGAGCGGGATCTAAGGACCGATGGCACTCAAAGCATATAAGCCGACGAGCCCGGCCCGCCGTGGCCTGATCCTCGTCGACAAGAGCGCGCTGTGGAAGGGCAAGCCCGTCAAGGCGCTGACCGAAGGCAAGCGCAAGACCGGTGGCCGCAACAACAAGGGCCATGTGACCAGCCGCGGCATCGCGGGCGGCCACAAGCAGAAGTACCGGATCATCGACTTCAAGCGTCGCACCTGGGACGTCTCGGCCACCGTTGAGCGGCTCGAGTATGACCCCAACCGCTCGGCGTTCATCGCGCTCGTGACCTACGAGGGCGGCGAACAGGCCTATATCATCGCGCCGCAGCGTCTGGCTCCGGGCGACAAGGTCGTCGCCGGCAAAAAAGTCGACGTGAAGCCGGGCAATGCGATGGAGATCGGCCAGATGCCGGTCGGCACCATTGTCCACAACGTCGAGATGAAGCCCGGCAAAGGCGGCCAGATCGCGCGTGCCGCCGGCACCTACGTTCAGGTCGTCGGCCGCGACAAGGGCATGGTGATCGTTCGCCTGAACTCGGGCGAGCAGCGCTATATCCGCTCGGACTGCATGGCCACCGTCGGTGCCGTGTCGAACCCCGACAACGGCAACACCACTCTCGCCAAGGCCGGCCGTACCCGCTGGCTCGGCAAGCGCCCGCTGACCCGCGGCGTCGCCAAGAACCCGGTCGACCACCCGCACGGCGGTGGTGAAGGCCGGACTTCGGGCGGCCGTCACCCGGTCACCCCGTGGGGCAAGCCGACCAAGGGCGCCCGCACTCGTCACAACAAGTCGACCGACAAGTTCATCATCCGGTCGCGTCACGCGAAGAAGAAGGGTTAATCCATGGCCCGTTCCGTCTGGAAAGGTCCGTTCGTCGAGCTTTCGCTGCTGAAGAAAGCCGAAACCGCCCAGGACGCCGGTGCTCGCGCG
>Ga0310813_10000196_pt1 | contig 44269 bp, 38 predicted proteins | sample YN3metagenome_FD_203086 | JGI IMG/M metagenome (GOLD analysis project Ga0310813, IMG submission 203086) | Soil microbial communities from experimental microcosm in Duke University, North Carolina, United States - YN3 | ecosystem: Engineered > Artificial ecosystem > Soil microcosm > Unclassified...
CATATCGAAGTCGCCACCACCCGGCCCGAAACGATGCTTGCCGACATGGCGGTTGCGGTGCATCCGGAGGACGAGCGCTACACCGCGCTGGTCGGGCAGCAGATCAAGCTGCCGATCACCGGCCGCCTGATCCCGATCGTCGCCGACGAACATGCCGATCCCGAGCTTGGGTCGGGCGCGGTCAAGGTGACGCCGGGCCACGACTTCAACGATTTCGAGGTCGGCAAGCGCGCCGGGTTCAAGCCGGCCGAGATGCTCAACATGCTCGATGCGGCGGCCAACATCTGCCAGACGGCCGACGGCCTGATCCCCGCCGATCTGCTCGGCCTCGAACGGTTCGAGGCCCGCAAGCGAGTGGTCGAATTGCTCGACGCGGCCGGCGCGCTGGTCAAGATCGAGGACCGCACCATCGCGACGCCGCTCGGCGACCGCTCGGGCGTGGTGATCGAGCCGTGGCTGACCGACCAATGGTATGTCGATGTGAAGCCGCTCGCCGAGCGCGTGATCGAGGCCACCAGGTCCGGCGCGATCAAGGTCGTGCCGGAGACCTGGTCCAAGACCTGGTTCAACTGGCTCGAAGGCATCCAGCCGTGGTGCGTTTCGCGCCAGCTGTGGTGGGGCCACCGCATCCCCGCCTGGTACGATGCCGATGGCAACGCCTTCGTCGCGCTGAGCGCCGAGGAAGCGCAGGCCGAGGCTGGCGACGACCGCCCGCTGACGCAGGACGAGGACGTCCTCGATACCTGGTTCAGCTCGGCCCTGTGGCCCTTCGCGACGCTCGGTTGGCCCGAGAAGACCGAGGACCTCGCCCGCCACTACCCCAACGACGTTCTCATCTCCGGCTTCGACATCCTGTTCTTCTGGGATGCCCGGATGGCGATGCAGGGGCTCGAATTCATGGACGAGGTGCCATGGCGCACCCTGTATCTGCACGGGCTGGTGCGTGACGCGCAGGGCCAGAAGATGTCCAAGTCCAAGGGCAATACCGTCGATCCCCTCGGTCTCATCGACAAATATGGCGCCGATGCGCTGCGCTTCACCATGGCGGCGATGGAAAGCCAGGGGCGCGACATCAAGCTCGATGAAAAGCGGGTCGAGGGCTATCGCAACTTCGCGACCAAGCTGTGGAATGCCGCCCGCTTCCTCCAGATGAACGGGGTCGGCCCGTCGCAGTCGATCGCCGCGCCGCAAGCGACCAAGCCGGTCAACCGCTGGATCATCGGCGAGGTCGTCGAAACGCTCGGCCGCCTCAACCGCGCCTTCGACGAGCTTCGCTTCGACGGCATGGCCGACGCCATCTACCACTTCACCTGGGGCACCTTCTGCGACTGGTATGTCGAGCTGGTAAAGGGCGGCTTCGACGAAGAAACCCGCGCCGTCGCCGGCTGGGCATTCGACCAGATTCTGGTCATGCTCCACCCCTTCATGCCCTTCGTCACCGAAGAGCTGTGGCATGGCATGGGCGCGCGACCGTACGACCTGATCGTCGCGCAATGGCCCGAGCCGCAGGCCTCGGGCGACGCGGAGGCGAAAGCCAAGGTCGAGGCGATCATCGCCTTCGTCGAGGGTATCCGAACCCTTCGCGCCGAACTGAACGTGCCGTGGACCGCCACGCTCGTGCCGCACGTGCTGGCTGGCGAGGGGAGCAGCGCGATGCTCGACCTCATCGCACAGGAAGGCGCGACTCTGACCCGCATGGGCAAGGTCGGCGCGGCGGTCGCGGCCGATGCGCCGCCGGCCGGCTCGGCGCAGATCGTCGTCGGCGGTGCGACCGTGGCCTTCCCGCTCGGCGAGGCCATCGATCTCGACGCCGAACGCGCGCGCCTCGCCAAGGCCGCCGAAGCCGCGGAAAAGGACCGCGATAGCCTTGGCGCTCGCCTATCCAACCCGGCCTTCGCCGAGCGCGCCAAGCCCGAAGCCGTCGCCAAGGCCCGCGCCGACCACGAGGCCCGCAGCGCCGAGGCCGAGCGGCTTCGTGCCGCCCTGGCCCGGCTCGGTTGATCGAATGGGGGCAGGGCCGGGCGCGGTCCTGCCCTGCGTTCTCAGCTGCGACGCGTTCCGATCGCGGCGGCGTCGGTGGAAACGACTTCCACCGTGAACAACGTCAATCCGCGCTCGTCGGCGGCGGTCACGCGGTAGGTCTCGGCCTCCCAATAGCGCTGGGGTGCGGTGCATAGCACTTCGGCAATCATTCGCACCGCATAACAGCGAGCGTCCTCTAGGCTGTCGAGGTCGACGCCTTCAGGATCCGGGATGTCGTGGGTCGTGCTGAGATGAAAGAAGAAACGCGACATAACTCGGCCCGATTTTCAGAAAATGGAGAGCGCCACTCAGTCTCCCAGCCGCCGACCAAACCGACGATGTGCACATAACTATGTTGCCTAGCCGACGTTCCACTTATGCCAGCGGTGTTATGAAAAATCGGTCGCGCCACCATCAAAGCTCGATCTTTACAATATAACCAAATGGGATAAGAGAATTTGGTGCGATTTGCCCGTCGACGCGTTCACCATCACCTGACCCTATCAGCCGCCTTTTCTGGCGAAGTGGACGAAGTGGACCCTATGGCTTTTTCCGCCGCGACCGCCCTTCATGGCTGACGCAGACCGCCCCATCGCCGCGGCCGCCCGGCCCGGCCAGCGCGATCTGACCAGCGGCCCGATCGGCACCACGCTGATCGCCTTTGCCCTGCCGACGCTCGGTTCCTCGATCCTTCAGTCGCTCAACGGTTCGATCAATTCGGCCTGGGTCGGGCGGCTGATCGGCGAGGATGCGCTGGCGGCGACCGCCAATGCCAACATGGTGATGTTTCTTGCCAGCGCCTTTACCTTCGGCTTTTCAATGGCAAGCTCGATCCTGATCGCCCAGGCCTTCGGCCGCCGTGACATCGATGCCGCCCGCCGCTCGTTCGGCACCGCGCTCGGTTTCTTCAGCTTGCTTGCCATTGCCGTCGCGATTGCCGGCTGGTTCCTCAGCCCCAACATCCTCGCCCTGCTCGGCACCCCGGCCGAAGCGGTGCCGCTGGCCGACGCTTACCTGCGCATCATCTTCGTCGCGCTGCCGCCGGCGATCCTGATGGTCAGCACCATGATGGCCCTGCGCGGCACCGGCGACAGCCTGACGCCCTTGTGGTTCATGGGGCTGGCCGTGCTGCTCGACAGCGGGCTCAATCCCTTTTTCATCGCGGGGCTGGGCCCGTTCCCGCAAATGGGCATCGCCGGATCGGCGGTGGCGACCAGCATCGCCAACTGGACAGCGCTCGCCGGCCTGTTCGCCTTTATCTACTGGAAAGATCTGCCGCTCCGCCTGCGCGGGGCCGAGCTCACCTATCTCCGCCCGTCGGGCGAAAGGCTCAAAACCATCGTGGTAAAGGGCTTTCCGATGGGCCTGCAGATGATCGTTATCTCGCTGTCCAGCCTCCTGCTCATCGGTCTCGTCAATGCCGAAGGCGTGCACACCGCCGCCGCTTATGGGGTCACCATGCAATTGTGGACCTATATCCAGATGCCGGCGATGGCGTTTGGCGCTGCGGTCAGCGCCATGACCGCGCAGAATATCGGCGCGGGCAAATGGGACCGGGTGGGCCGGATCACCGGCATCGCGATCGTGCAGGTGCTGGCGATCACCGGCGCCATGATCGCCCTGTTCCTGCTGTTCGAACGGCCCGCGCTCGGCCTGTTCCTCGGAATGGACAGCCCGGCACTGCCAATCGCCATCCATATCCAGTGGATCGCGACTTGGAGCTTTCTGATGTTCGGCATCACGCTGGTGATCTTCGGAACCGTCCGAGCGAATGGAGCGGTGATCGCACCGCTGATCATTCTCGCCATCGGCCTGCTGCCGGTGCGGGTGGGTGTTGCCTGGCTCGGCCGCGATTGGCTCGGGGCCGACGCCTTGTGGTGGAGCTTCCCGGCCAGCACGCTGACGAACCTGCTGCTGGCGGTGCTCTACTTTCGCTCGGGCCGGTGGAAACAGGCGCGCATGGCGGTCAGCGGGGGGCCGCAACCCATACCGCAGCCCGCGCAACCGTGACGGTGACGGGGGTCGTCGCGCTGATCTCCCCGTCGATCGACACCTTCTGCCGCGGCCGCGCTTCGATGCGGATCTCGCGTCCGTGAAATTCGGTCACTGTCTGCTTGCGAGAGCGTAGCTTGAACAGCGTCGCGAACCAGCTCCACGCGAGGTGAAGCAGGCTCTTCCCCGTGACTGCCTGGACGACGATCTCGCCCGACTGCAGGTCCGCGCTTTCGACCAGCTCGATCCCGCCATGGTGCGTCCCGTTGGCGATCCGCACTTCGGTTGCCCACACCTTGGTTTTACGCGTGCCGTCGTCGATCCGCAGCCGGAAAGGCCGAAACTGCATTGCGACTTTCGCGGCCCAGATCATGTAGCCGACCATGCCCAGCGTGCGCTTGAGCTTGTGGGGCACCGTTTCCGCGATCAGCGGCGACAGGCCCATCGCCGCGGCGTTGGCGAAATAATCGCCGTCCACCGCGCCGAGATCGATCCGCAGCTTCTTGCCGGTGGTGATGGTCTCGACCGCGGCGTCGAGGTCAGCGCCGATCCCAAGCGTCTTGGCAAAACTGTTGGCCGTGCCGAGCGGTAGGACCGCGAATACCGTGTCGGTGCCGAGGAAGTCGTCTACGGCCTTGGATAAGGATCCGTCGCCGCCTCCGACGATGATCATCGGCGCCTTGTCGGCAAGCGCCGCCAATATGGTCGGGCGCATTTTCTCGGGATCGGTTACGGCGTGGGCGCCAAGCAGTTCGATCCCGCGCTCTTCCAGCAGCCGCTTTGCATCCTCGAACGCGTCGCCGCCCGACCGGCTCATGGCATTGACGACCAGCACGGCCTGTTTCGGAAGCGTATCGTCACTCATGGCGGCACAATGCTTGGAACGGCCATAGGGTGCCGTATAGAGCCGGTCATGACTGCAGCTTTTCCCGCGCTCCGCATGCGCCGCGGCCGCTCGGCCCCCTGGATTCGCGCCATGCTGGCCGAACATCGCCTGCATCCGAGCGATTTCATCCTCCCCCTCTTCATCTGCGACGGCGACGGCTGCGAAGAGCCGATCGCCGCGCTTCCGGGGGTTAGCCGCTGGACGGTCGACAAGATCGGCGCGCGGGCGAAGCAGGCGCATGAAGCGGGTATTCCCTGCGTCGCGCTGTTCCCCAACACCCCCGGCCCGCTGCGTACCGTCGGCGCGGAAGAGGCGCTCAATCCGGACAATCTGATCTGCCGCGCGGTGAAGGCCGTGAAAGACGCCTGTCCCGAGATCGGCGTGCTGACCGACGTCGCGCTCGACCCTTATACCGAGCACGGCCACGACGGCCTGATCGACGAGCGCGGCTGTGTGCTGAACGACCTGACCAGTGCGATGCTCGTCCAGCAGGCCCTGGTGCAGGCCGAGGCGGGGGCCGACATCGTGGCGCCGTCCGACATGATGGACGGCCGCGTCGGCGCGATCCGCACGGCGCTGGAGCAGGCCGGCAAGTGCGACACCGCCATCATGGCCTATGCCGCCAAATATGCCTCCGCTTTCTATGGCCCGTTCCGTGATGCCGTAGGCTCGGGCGGGCGGCTGAAGGGCGACAAGCGTGGCTATCAGATGGACCCGGCCAATGCCGCCGAAGCCTTGCGCGAAGTCGCACTCGACATCGCCGAGGGCGCCGACATGGTGATGGTGAAGCCCGGCATGCCGTATCTCGACGTTCTGGCAGCGGTCCGTCAGCGCTTCGAGGTACCGACCTTCGCTTATCAGGTGAGCGGCGAATATGCGATGATCGAGCATGCTGCGGCGGCAGGGGCGGGGGACCGCGACGCGCTGATCCTCGAGACCTTGCTCGCCTTCAAGCGCGCCGGCGCCAGCGGGATCCTGACCTATCATGCCCTCGATGCCGCACGGCTGATCGTAGGCTAAGCCGCCGGTAACCATGAGCGGCTAACAAACCGGCATTGCTCACCTGGAGAAACAATGGCCAGTCTCGCTCCTCCGGCACCCGCGCCCGCCACCTCCTTCGCGCCGCGCTGGCTATTCACGCTCGGCATCTTCACCGGCTCGTTTCTGCTGTTCCTGGTCCAGCCGATGCTGGCGCGCATGGCGCTTCCGCGGCTCGGCGGTGCACCGGCGGTGTGGAACTCGGCGATGCTGGTCTATCAGGGGCTGCTGCTGGCGGGTTATGCTTATGCGCATTTCCTCGGCCGCTTCGGGACCCGCGTCCAGGTCGGCGTTCACCTTGCCGTGCTGCTGCTCGCCGGGCTGACCCTGCCGCTGTCCCTCGCTGCCGGAAGCCCGCCCTCCAGCGCCGAGCCCTTTCTGTGGGTGCCGTGGCTGCTGCTGATCTCGGTCGGCCCCCTGTTCTTCGCCATCTCGGCCCAGGCGCCACTGCTCCAGCGCTGGCTGGCGGTCGGCGGGCTCAATCCGTATCCGCTGTATGTCGCCTCGAACCTCGGCAGCTTCAGCGGCCTCGTCGCCTACCCCTTGCTGCTCGAGCCGATGGTCGGGGTCGCCGAGAACAGCCTGTGGTGGTCGTGGGGCTATGGCATCATGCTCCTGCTGGTAGCGGGCTGCGGGCTGCCGCTCCTGCGTACCGATCATGCTCCGCCCTTCCGGGCCGAAGCGCCGCAGGTCAGGGCAAGCACCTTCATCCGCTGGGCGCTCATCGCCGCGGTGCCGTCCGGCCTGATGCTGTCGACGACGCTGCACCTGACCACCGATGTCGCGCCGATGCCGCTGCTGTGGGTGGTGCCGCTGGGCCTCTATCTTCTGAGCTTCACCATCGCCTTTTCCGAACGGCGCGGAGCCGCCAACATCTGCACTGCCGCGGCGCCCTTCGCGCTAATCCTCGCCGCCGCCATGTTGTTCGTCCTGTCGGGCGCGATGCTGCCGCTGGTCGTGTTGACCGCGATCCTTGCCATGTTCCTCAGCGCCTGCGCCCTTCACGCGCGGCTGTACGATCAGCGTCCCGAGCCTCGGGACCTCACGCTCTTCTATCTCGCCATGTCGGTCGGCGGGGTCATCGGCGGACTGATCTGCGCGCTGTTCGCGCCGCTGCTATTCGACTGGACCTACGAGCATCCGCTGTTGATGCTCGCCGCTGCGTTCCTGCTCGGCGCGCGCCAGCCCTTGCCCGCGATTGCCGACTTGATGCGCGGCGAACGGGCCGGGCGCGTCCTTCTGCTCCTCGTTCTCATCATGCTGGTCGGCTCGTTTCTTGCCGCCATGATGGGCAAATATGCCTTGCTGGCGCTGCTCTCGTCGGTCGCCGCCGGGATGGCGACCTTTGCGCTCGGCCGTGCCTGGCTGTTCGTCCTTGCGCTGGCGACGGTGATGCTTGCCGGCGGGGGGTTCAAGCAGCTTCACGACAGCCTGACGGGGCAGATGAGCCGCAGCTATTTCGGGGTCTACCGGGTCAGCGACGATTATGACGGGCAGCGGATGCTGATCCACGGCACGACCACACATGGCGTCCAACTGCTCGGCACGCCCGAACGCGAGCGGACGCCGACCAGCTATTATTGGCAGGGCTCGGGCGTCGGCCGTGTCATGTCGCAGCTTCCGGCGATTGCCGGTCCGAGCGCGCGGGTCGGCGTGGTGGGCGTCGGACTCGGCACGCTTGGCTGCTATTCGCGCCCGGGCCAAAGCTGGACGTTGTTCGAGATCGATCCCACTGTGATCGGTATCGCGCGTGGGCCGGGTTTCCATTTCCTGCGCGATTGTCTGCCCACCGCGCGGGTGGTGATCGGCGACGCGCGCCTGAAGCTCGGCGAGACCGCGCCCGCCAGTTTCGACATCCTCGTCATCGATGCATTCTCGTCCGACGCGATCCCGATGCATCTCCTGACCAAGGAAGCCTTCGCGATCTACAAGCGCGTGCTTCGGCCGGGCGGGGTGCTGATGATCCATATTTCGAACCGCCATCTCGAACTGCGCCCGGTGGTGCGCACCGGCGGCGAGAGCGTGGGCATGGCGGGGGTGCTCGCTTCCGCAGCCGGAGAACCCTTGCTGCGCGGCTACGAATCGACCTGGACCGCTTTGTCGAGCGACCCGGCGACCCTCGCCCGAGTGCGCGCGACCGAGCCCGGTCTCTGGGTCAACCTCCCGCTTGGCCGCCGAGTCCACTGGACCGACGACCATGCCTCGATCCTGCCGGTAGTGGCCAAGCCATGGTGAGCGAAGTTGTCGCCGAAACCCCCCGGCTTCGCCTGCGCACATGGGACGATCCGCGCTGGGACGCATTCGTCGCGCTGACCAACACGCCTGCGGTGATGCGCTGGCTGGGCGGGGTCTTCTCGCCAGAGCAGATGGCGTCGGCGCGGGCGCGGCTCGATGCTTATCAGCGCAATCACGGCTTCACCTTCTGGGCGGTGGAGCGGCGCGAGGACGACGCGATGCTCGGCTTTTGCGGGCTCAAGCGCGCCAATGCGCCGGGCGCCGAGCCGGTGCATGGCGAGGTGGAGATCGGCTGGCGGCTGCGTGAGGATGCGTGGGGTCAGGGTTATGCCCGCGAAGCGGCGACCGCGTCGCTCGACCTCGCCTTCGATCGCTTCGGCGCCGAGCGGGTGATCGCCTTTACCGCCGCGGGGAATGCGCCGAGCCAGACTCTGATGAAGCGGCTTGGGATGCAGCACTGGCCGCAGCACGATTATATCGACGGGCGCTTCCCGGCGGACGCGCCGCCGAATCCGCAGGTGACGTTTGGGATCACCCGCGAGTTATGGGCGGCTCAGCGCGCCAGTTGAGCCTGAACCGCGGCGAGCGCGCTGCGCTGGCGCCGGTCGAGGGCGGCGAGGTCGGCGGCGATGGCGCGGACCGCTGCCAAGTCCTGCGGCACCAGCCGCGCGCCGGAGCGGATGCGGTCGGAGACGGCGGCGTCGAAATCGCCCATCGCGCGGGTGACGGGGGCCTGGGCGGCGACGGCGGCCGAGAGAGCCTGCTGCGCTGCGATCCAGCTTTCGCTGCCCGGCGCCCCGGCCGCGCCGGCGAGGCGGTCGGCGGAGGCGATGGCGGCATCGACCGCGCGCCCCTGGGCGAACGCCGGATCGGCGATGCGGCGGAGAGCGGCGGCGAGCGCGGGATCGGCGGGGAGCGCGGCGGACGGGTCGACGATGGGCAGCCGCGGATCGATCGCCTCGGCCGGTCGGCGGGCGAGGGAGGGGGCATCGGTGACCGAGGCGCAGCCGCCCAGCAGCAACAGCGACAAAGCGAAGGCGGGAGCGAAGCGGCGCATCGCTTTCCTGTACCAGCGCGAAACCCTGCAACAAGGGGTTGCGCTCCAGGCGACCTGCCCCTAGATGCCGCCCTCGGCAGGCGCCCGTAGCTCAGCTGGATAGAGCATCAGACTACGAATCTGAGGGTCGGACGTTCGAATCGTTCCGGGCGCGCCATTGCCACCAAAGGGCTCACCATCGCGGTGGGCCCTTTTTGCTTTCCGGCACTATCCACAGCTTTCCGCTGTCACATCTGTTCCCGTTACGTTCTCACCGCGCTACAGGTCCGACTCATGTCGGCCAAGCATATTCGGGTGATGGGGGACCTCGTGCGGTTCAGGGCGAGCATCAGGCTCGACTGCCTGGACTGCGCCTCGGCGCGGACGATGAGTGGGCCCGAGGCGGTCACCGCCTTTGGATCCTGCCCGCTGGAGGCGGCCGAGCGGCGGCTGCGCTGTTCCAGATGCGGCGGGCGCTCGGCGCGGTTGACGGTGTTGCCGCCGGTGTGAGGGGGTAGGATCCTCTGTCGTCACCCCGGACGTGATCCGGGGTCCCGCTGAGGGCGCGGCGGAAGGGGAAGAAGCGGGATCCCGGGTCGGGGCCCGGGATGACGAGGTAGAAGGTTCGGGGACGGGCGAGCAGGAAGAAGCGGGATCCCGGGTCGGGGCCCGGGATGACGGGGAAGGGGGCGTTTCGCGTTCCAACCCGGCGGGTGTTTCCTGAACAAGGTCACAAAGGTCACCGGTGGCGGGGGTGTGGGACGGGTCGGGGAGCGCAGGGCGCGCGGCGGTCTTGCCGATCGGCTTGAGGCCGGAGCCGGCGAGCCAGCGTTCGCCGTCGCCGGGCGAGGCGTAGTTGAGCGGATCGCGCATGCGCAGGAGATGGAGGCCAAGCATGTCGTGGTGGACGGTGCGGGTGGCGACCACGTCGCCGCCGTGCATCACCGGCACCTCGTGGCCGTGGAGCGCGCGGTCGAACAGGGTGTCGGCAAGCGTCGCGGCGACCCGGCTCATCGCGGCTTCAAAGGCGGCGGCGAAGGCGGGGGCGCGGGGGAGCAGGCGATAGACCGAGCGGCGCGACATGCCGACCGCGCGCGCGGCGGCGAGGATGCTGCCGCGTTCTTCGAGCAGCTCGAGAAACAGGATGCGGCGGTTGGCGGTCCAGCCGTCGATGCGGACGTCGGCGGGGACCTCGGCGCGGACGTGGGCGAGGGCGGGATCGTCGTCGTCCTCGAACACGTGCACCGGCTCGGCGCGGCGCTCGTGCTGGTCGCGCAGCCGCTGCTCGGCGTCGCGCTCGGCGGCCTGGCGGCGGAGGTTGGTGTGGCGATCGCGCGGCGGCGGGCCGCGGTGGGAGCCGCCCTTCTTCATGAGGTCGGCAAGCCGGCCCTGGATCGCGAAGGCGAGCGCGAACTCCTCCTCGCTTTCGCAGCTGTTGAACGTGGGGTCGAAGAGGCGGTCGATGCAGTGCTTGTCCATCGACCAGGGTAGAACAGGCGAAATCCTATTATGCAAGGCGGGGTGCGGGCGGGGAGATTAGCACCGTTTCGGACATAAGATGGATAAGACTGGGGCCGCCGATCGCGATAATCGTTCTGTAGCCGGTTCGATTAATTAACGGGCCCCGCCCTTGTTCACGCGATTGACATTCGAAGCGCACGCTATTCGCCTGATGGGGGTGAAAGCCTGCCGCGAGCTGTTCGAACCGATCTTCCTGTTTCGCACCGAAGAGCTGCTGCTGGCCGCCTTGGTCGACGAGCGCGGGCTGCTGGTGGAGCTGCTGGCCGAGCCGGGCACGCGCGAGGAGGTGGCGGTGCGCACCAGCAGCGTGCTGCGGCGGGCGGTGGCGATCAAGGCGGCAGGCGTGGTCCTGGCGCACAACCACCCGAGCGGCGACCCGCGGCCGAGCGCCGGCGACAAGAGCTGGACCCGGATGTTCGCGCTGCAATGCGAGGCGCTGGCGATCGAGCTGGTGGATCACCTGCTGTTCGGCGGGGAGGAGCCGGTGAGTATGCGGGCGGCGGGGCTACTGTGAAGCGCCGAGCGTAGCTGAGCGGTTGCGCCAGCAACCGGGAAGCAGCGCGAAGAGCCGCGAAACCGGCCGGCCGACAGGGGCCCGGAAACGGGCAGCCTGATCGACGATCAACCAGGTAAGACATGCCCCCGGCATGTCTTAGAATGTGCCGGGGGCACATTCGGCCTGGTTGATGGATTTACTCTCGTGACGGCACCTTCAACCTTTGCGCACCGACGTTAGAAGGCAGTCTGCACACGAAGGCGCGAAGAAGGCAGGAAAGGCGCGAAGGGGACTTACCCCTCCGCCTCCCGGCTGAATGCCGCATCCCCGCCGACGCGGGCAGCGAGCTTGCCGAGCCAGACCAGCACCGCGACGGCAATGGCCGTGGCGATGATCGCATAGGTGTAGAGGCCGGCGAGGCTGTCGCCGAGGCCGAGGTAGGCGAGCGTCGCCTTGATCGCCTCATTCCACGCCAACGCCGCGACCAGCCCGAGCGAGGCGGAGGCGAGGGCGATCATGGTTTGGACGAAAGCGCGGGGGTTCATGGGTGGGGTTCCTTAGTCCTCAGCGAAAGGAAGTCCTGATGGCTCATGCGAAGGCGATCTCGGAATCTTTTCGGAGATGTCAGACACAAGCAAATAGGAGTCACTACTTGCGAGCTTAAACTTCACGCCGTCGTAGGCGACCAAGGGCTCTACCTCTTCGAGGTCCAATCCATAATTTTCTACCGTACTGGTGAAAGTTCGTTGATCTAGAGAAGATAGCAATCGGTTGAAAAATCGAGCCCTGATTTGTTCGCCCTTCAGAAATAGAAATCCCAGAGCGACACTAATCAAGAAGAATACCAAGCTAAGTGACGGGCTATCTACGTTACCAAAAAACGAAGCTCCAGACATAACTAAGAATGCTATGAATACGAAGATAGAAACAATGTTCCTTCGGCGAGTTATAATTCGATTTGCTGTCTCGATTGCCTTATTCAATACCGCCCAATACTTACGACGTTGATCGGCTATAATTTGCTCATTGCTTCGCAGCGATGCGTTGGTGTTGTTGAGTTGTGCATTGAGAGTTTGTACTCGCTCCTTGAATGCGACCTCGGTTTCTTTGAGTTTCGCGTTAGACTGCTTTGTATGCTCCTCAATCTGTGCTTTGCGCATTTCTTCGAGAAGAAGGCCAATGTTGGATGAGTCGATCAAGGCGGCCGATCCCATCGTCTTGTCCATAAGCACTTGTGTGGACCGATTTTCCGAAAGTAACAGCTCTAACTGGGAGGCTTGTTGCTCGGAAAGGTTCGACTTCAGTTGGTGAACTTTTTCGACGATATTTTTGCGGAGCGTCAAGACTCTGCGGCAAGCTGAAAGGATGTACCGGCGGGGAATCTCTTGGTCAGTGCGGGCTCCCACTCTCAACCAGAGTGCGGTTGCCAACTGCCGTTGGTGGATTAGGGGGCCGACGTGGTTGGGACCGATGTAGTTGAATTCTCTCGCGATCCTTCGCGCCAAGCTAGGAAAAGTAGGGTTGCGAGTCACAACAACATGTTTGGTTTCAAAAAGGTCGGAGCTTGTGCGACCTGTGCGCTTGCGCATCGCGAGTGCGGCGATTGAAGCGTCATGAAAGCGTGCAGCGTCTTCTCTTACCCAGCCGATTTGAGCATACAATAAGTCTACGGCTTCTCGGCTGAAGTACTTATGTTCGTTTGGAAAGGCCTCAAGAGATTGGTCAAGTATCGTGATTTTTGCTATCTCGAGAGCACGATCCGGATTTGATGCAACTTGCCGAACATAGGCCTCAAGGACTTCTCTTCTACGTAGAGCTTCAGCTGTCGGACCTGTGCGATCTGCCACAGGACGGGCTAGCACGGCACTGAGCGCAGCCTGCATCTCTTGAACGCTCTGGCGGAATATGCGGATTTTGCCGCCCAATGCGGTCACGCCAGAGAGGATACTGGCAATGTTCTCCTGTTGCGCAGAGCCAGAAAGCCCTAAGAAATCCATTGCGAGGGGGGCGTCGAGATAAATGAGCAGGTCTGTCTTTTTGACAGCAGCAGTTGGCTTCTGAAAATCTCGTACAACCTCGGTTATCAGCCCAACTTCGCCTAACTCGACGAGAAACGTCGTATGTTTACTTTTGGTTCGAAAAAGATGGTCGATAAATCGTGCGCTTAGAAAGGCTGCCTCCGAAGGAGCATTGCTTTCGATTGGGTCTGAGAGGTCAAGAAACATGCGCTTGCCAACTTTATAGCTGGCAGCAACTGCCCGCATTTCACCTTCTGAAGCGCGATCTAATTGCATGAGCCAATCAACTAGATCATCGATCAATTCTTCGTCACTTCGCTTTACCTGGCTCAGAGGCGAAATTGCGCTGATGAACTCACGGAATTCACCGGCCACCTCTGCTGCCTGGCTCTGAAATCGAGACTGGTCTTGCGGGACGGACGCATCAAGACCGCAATCAACCACGAAAGCACTGCGTTCATTCGCAAGTACCTGCTTCAGCCATCCACGTTCTTTGAATATCTCAACAAATCCAGCGATAACGTCAGCCGTGAGGCCTAAACGGTATTCTCTGTTGATGAGCGTGGCGAGCTTGGCTGGATCGAATAGCTCACCATTGAAGGCAGCAAGATCCGGCTCGAACAGAGTAGCCAAAGCATGACGCACGTCAGCTTGGCTGTCTCGTAATACTTCAACGGTCGCGAATACGCGAACTGCCTTTGCGCTCAGTGCCATTGTCTAGATCGTATGGCGAAGCTCTTAGTAAGGCAATGAGGTACTCTGTACTGTTGCGAAAGCTGAAAGTTGGTCCTTCTCGCGCAATCCGCAAAGACGAAACTACAGCTTCGATAACTCAGGAAGAAGTGACTTTCACTCCGCCCCCTCAACCACCTTCTTCCGCCGTCCCCGCTTAGGCGCCTCTGCCAAGGCCACGCCCAGCCGCGGCGCCGCAGCCTCCGCCGCGCCCCCAAGCCCCTGCGTCGAACCATCCGCTCGCTCGAGCAGCGGCCGCAAGTAGTAGCCGGTGAACGACCGCTGCTCCTTCACCACCTGCTCGGGCGTGCCCACCGCGACGATCTCGCCGCCCTTGACGCCGCCTTCGGGATTGCGCGCGGCCAGCCATCCCCCGGATGGCCGTCCGTGCGCATGGTCGAAGATCCAGTCGGCTAAGCGGTCTCTCGCTGGCGCGTCGAGGCAGAACCCCGCTTCTTCACCGTAGGCGCAGGCTCGACCGGAACCGCACGCTCGATAAGGGGGCGTAGGTAGTGACCGGTGTACGAGCGGGGTTCTTGGATGACTTGTTCGGGCGTGCCCACCGCGACGATCTCGCCGCCTTTCACCCCGCCTTCGGGGCCGAGGTCGATGATCCAGTCGGCGGTCTTGATGACGTCGAGGTTGTGCTCGATCACGACCACGGTGTTGCCCTGCTCGACCAGGGCGTGGAGGACTTCGAGGAGCTTGCGGACGTCCTCGAAGTGGAGGCCGGTGGTGGGCTCGTCGAGGATATAGAGGGTGTTGCCGGTGGCGCGGCGGGAGAGTTCCTTGGCGAGCTTGACCCGCTGCGCCTCGCCGCCCGAGAGGGTCGTCGCCTGCTGGCCGACCTTGATGTAGCCGAGGCCGACTTCGGCCAGCATCGCCATCTTGTCGCGGATGCCGGGGACCGCCTTGAAGAACTCCACCGCGTCTTCGACCGTCATGTCGAGCACGTCGGCGATGCTCTTGCCCTTGTGGAGTACTTCCAGCGTTTCGCGGTTGTAGCGCTTGCCGTGGCAGACGTCGCAGGTGACGTAGACGTCGGGGAGGAAGTGCATTTCGATCTTGAGCAGGCCGTCGCCGGTGCAGGCTTCGCAGCGGCCGCCCTTGACGTTGAAGGAGAAGCGCCCGGGTTTGTAGCCGCGTTCTTGTGATTCCGGCAGGCCGGCGAACCAGTCGCGGATCTGGGTAAAGGCGCCGGTGTAGGTGGCGGGGTTGGAGCGCGGGGTGCGGCCGATCGGCGATTGGTCGATGTCGATGACCTTGTCGAGCTGGTCGAGGCCGGTGACCTTGTCGTGCTTGCCGGCGAGGATGCGGGCGCCGTTCAGGTGGCGTGCGGCGGCGGCGTAGAGGGTGTCGATGGTGAAGCTCGATTTGCCCGAGCCGGAGACGCCGGTGATGCAGGTGAAGGTGCCGAGCGGGATCGAGGCGGTGACGCCGGTGAGGTTGTTTTCGCGCGCGTTGTGGACGGTGAGCTTCTTGCCCGAGCCTTTGCGGCGTTTGGCCGGGAGCGGGATCGAGCGGCGGCCGGAGAGATAGTCGGCGGTGAGGCTGCCTTCCTGCGCGAGCAGGGTGTCGAGGGTCCCTGAATGCAGCACGGTGCCGCCGTGGACGCCCGCGCCCGGTCCCATGTCGATCACATGGTCGGCGGCGCGGATGGCGTCTTCGTCATGCTCGACCACCAGCACGGTGTTGCCGAGCGATTTCAGGCGCTGAAGGGTTTCGAGCAGGCGGTCGTTGTCCTTCTGGTGAAGGCCGATCGAGGGCTCGTCGAGGACGTAGAGGACGCCGCTGAGGCCGCTGCCGATCTGGGAGGCGAGGCGGATGCGCTGGCTTTCGCCGCCGCTCAAAGTGCCGGACGTGCGGTCGAGGTGGAGATAGTCGAGCCCGACATTGTGGAGGAAGCCGAGACGCTCGTTGATTTCCTTCAGGATCGCGCGGGCGATTTCCTGGTGCTGCGGCGTAAGCTTCGGCTCGAGCGCGCCGAACCAGGCGTAGGCGTCGGCGACCGAGCGGCGGACCGCGATGGAGATGTCTTCGCCGGCAATCTTGACCGCCAGCGCTTCTGGCTTGAGGCGGGCGCCGTGGCAGGTCTCGCAGGCGTGGGCGGCCTGGTAGCGCGAAAGCTCTTCCTTCATCCACGCGCTTTCGGTCTGCGCGAGGCGGCGATTGAGGTTGCCGATGACGCCTTCGAACGCCTTCTTGACCTCGTAGCTCTTGCGGCCATCGACGAAGCGCAGGGTGATCGCCTTGCCGCCGGTGCCGTGCAGGATCGCGCGCTGGTTGTCCGGGCCGAGGTCCTTCCACGGGGTCTGGAGGTCGAAGCCGTAATGCTTCGCGAGGCTGCCGAGCACCTGCATGTAGTAGGGCGAGGGCGGGTTGCTCTTGGCCCAAGGCACGACGGCGCCCTTGGCCAGGCTGAGGTCGTGGTTGGGGACGACCAGGTCCTCATCGAACTCCATCCGCTCGCCAAGGCCGTCGCAGGCCGGGCAGGCGCCTTGCGGGGCGTTGAAGGAGAACAGCCGCGGCTCGATCTCGGCGATGGTGAAGCCGGAAACCGGGCAGGCGAACTTTTCGGAGAAGCAGATGCGGCCGGGAGGCGCATTGGTGGCGAGGACGGCGCGGGTGGCGGCCTTTTCCAGCACTTCGGCGACGCCGGTGCGCTCGGTCCCTGCGGGCTCGGGCGCGGGGTCAGCGGGGTCGAGGTAGGCGAGGCCGTCGGCGAGCTTCAGCGCCGTTTCGAAACTGTCGGCAAGGCGGGTCTGGATACCGTCGCGCACCACGATGCGGTCGACCACCACCTCGATGTCATGCTTGTATTTCTTGTCGAGGGCGGGCGCCTCGTCGATCTCGTAAAAGGTGCCGTCGATGCGGACGCGGGTGAAGCCCGCCTTCTGCCATTCGAGCAGTTCCTTGCGATACTCGCCCTTGCGGCCGCGGACCACGGGGGCGAGGAGGTAGTGGCGGCTGCCTTCGGGCAGGGCCATGACCCGGTCGACCATCTGGCTGACCTGCTGGGCCTGGATCGGCTCCCCGGTGGCGGGCGAATAGGGAATGCCGACGCGCGCCCACAGCAGGCGCATGTAATCGTAGATTTCGGTCACGGTGGCGACCGTCGAGCGGGGATTGCGGCTGGTGGTCTTCTGTTCGATCGAGATGGCGGGCGAGAGGCCGTCGATATGCTCGACATCGGGCTTCTGCATCATCTCGAGGAACTGGCGGGCATAGGCCGACAGGCTCTCGACATAGCGGCGCTGCCCTTCGGCATAGATGGTGTCGAAGGCGAGGGAGGATTTGCCCGAGCCCGACAGGCCGGTGATCACCGTCAACTGGTCGCGCGGGATCGAGACGTCCACGCCCTTGAGATTATGTTCGCGCGCGCCCTTGACGGTAATGTGAGTCAGCATGGAGGAGGTTTGTTCCGTTTTCGTTCTGGAAGCAAGCGCTTGGCGCTGGCGATAGGGCGAAATGGGAACGAGGCGGCGTCAGGGCAAGGCGGGAAGAGCGCTGCGCCGAGCCGCCATCAGATCATGCCGCAGAACGGCGGTGGCGATCCGCTCTTGCAGACGTCGGGTTTGATCCCGGTTTTCTTCCAATAGTCCATCAGGCCGAGTTGCCGGGCGACCGCGGGAAAGCCGGGGTCCCGCAGCGCCGGGGCCATGACGGGAGTGAACAGCTCGGACCGGATGGTCGGATCGGTGCGCTTGATGGTGGCGTCGGCGATCGCACGGAGAGCGCCGGAATAATCGCCGAGCGCGGGCAGATAGCGCGTCTTGATCAGGACGAACGGAGCAGGGAGAGCGGAGACCGCAGCGGCTGCCTGCTTACGTGCCGCCATATCCTTGCCCTGCAGCGCGATCAGCGCGTCGACCACGGCGGCGCGGACCTGCGGCGGGACGGGGACGGCCGAATCCCGAGCCTTGATGAGGGTCGGCGCGTAGTCACCGGTCATCGGCGCCGACATGATCGCAATCTGATCGGCAAGGAAGTCGGGTTTGGCAATGAGGTCGAGCCCTGCGTTCACATGCTCTTTGACCTCCGGATCGCGTCCGCCGACCTGCATGAGGAGATCGGCATAGGCGATCTGGGAACTCACGTTGAGGGCGAGAACATCCACCGCGCGCTGATATTCCGCCAACGCGTCATTCAGCCGGCCCACTTCATTGAGCATGCTGCCGTAAAAATGATGCTCGCAGCCGCAGGCAAGGGGACGGGCTTCGAGTGCCTGCTGGAGCAGCTTCTCCCGCCCGATGAGGTCATTGGGCGCGATCAGTAGACTCTTGTAGGCATAGGCCTCGCTGTTTCTCGGATCGAGGTCGGTGGCGCGATCGGCCGCTTCGAGCGCTTCCTTGTCGAAGGCGTCGCGCTGGGGGCCGAGAGGCAGGCGCATCGCCGCGACCGATCCGGCGATGGTGATCATCGACCAGCCGGCCGAGAAATCGGGGGTGATGGCGACCGCCTTGCGGGCGAAGTTGAGGGCCTTGGAAGGCTCGCCATTGTCGGACTCGAATTCGTTGCAGGCGCTCATCATGTTGGTGAGCGTCGCGTCGGGCAGGGGCTTGGGATAGGTCGAGGTGGCGTAAAGGCCGCAGCGGACGACATTGGTCGCGGCGACCGCGGCCAGGCGGGGCACGCGATTGGCCTGTGCCTGGTCATAGGTAAAGCTGGCCGACCACAGGTTTGTCCCTGTGCGTTCGTTGACGAGGCGGGTGATGACCTTGATCTTGTCGCCTTCGTGGCGGACCGATCCGCCCATCGCATAGGCCGGCGCGTCGCCTGCGGGGGGCGCGGCGGCGCTTGAGGCGCTGACGATGCCGTCCTCACCGAAAGCGGCGCTGACTTCGTCTTTCATGGCGCCGGTCATGCCGGGCCCGAGATCGGGCGAAAGCTGTTCAAAGCCCATCAGGCGGACGGCAAGCGATTGCGTGGCGGTGGCGTCGGCGCGGGTGAAGTGCCAGCCGAGGCCGCCCGCTAGAGCGAGGAGACCGACGGTGCCGGCAGCGACGAGGGCGCCCTTGTTCCTGTGCTTTGCGACTGAGGGCCGCGACGAGCGGAAGGATACCGGGCTCGTCGGGGAGGGGGTTGTGGTGGTCTTGCCGCCGAGGCGGGCGATACGGCCGACCAGCGCGTCGATCGAGCGGTCCCAGCCGGCGAAGGCGTCGATCCACTGGCGGGTCGAGAGTTCGTAGGCAAAGGCATCGCTCGGTTCGACATCCTCGATCCTGAGCGCGAGCAGGGGGATGCCGAAGCGGCTGACCAGCGACAGCTCTTTCTTGATCTCATTGCTGTTGTTGGCGGCTTCGGAAAAAACGAGCACGAGCGCGCGGGCGCCGCGGATCGCGTGAACGATCGCTTCCTGGTAATTCTCGCCCGGTTCGACGTCGCGACAGGAAATCCAGCAGCTGATGCCGCGACGTTCCATCGCTTCGCACACGGCTAGCGCTTTGTCGCGGTCGGCGGTGGCGTAGCTGATGAAGACCGAGCGACTGCCGGTATCGTCGGCGTGGCCGCGTTCCGTTTCCGCTTGCTCCATCGTGGCGCCACCCCCGTCCGTTCACGGGAGGGTGAACGCGGGCGAAGGCAAAAGCAATGCCCGTCAATGCGTGGCGGCAAGGTTTAGGGGGCGGCGGCCGCGTGGTGGCCGCCGCCCTTTGGCCTACGATCAGCGACGGATGCGGCCGGCGCGGTCGAGGTCGCGGTTATGCTCGCGGTCGCGGCGCCGGTTTTCGATGGTGTAGGCGACGTCGTCGGACGTGAAGTCGACGCGGTAGCCGCCGCGGCGCTCGTCATAGCGCAGTTCTTCCCAGCGGACCGGGACGACCTCCTCGTCGAGGCCGAGGAAGCCGGTGGCGTGGCTGAGGACGGCATAGCGGACCTGGCCGCGGACCTTGTCGATCATCAGTGCCTTGACGGTGCCGAGGCGCCGGTCGTCGCGGCCATAGACGGGGGTTCCTTCGACCTTGCTCGAGGCGATGAGATCGGGGGTTTCGTCATAAGGGATGCCGCGGCGGGCGCGGTGATCGTCGTCGCGAGCGATCCGCGAGCTGTCGCGGCGGCTGTCGATGGTGTCGCGATCGTCGCGGTAGCGGTCGGACGGGCCGCGGTCGTCGCGGCCGCCGCGGAAGAAGCCGCGACCCCGGCCGCGCGAGCGATCGCGGTCGCGGTCGCGGTCGTAGCGGTCGTCGAGGGCGCGATCCTGGCGATCGTCGTCGGAAAAGCGGTCGTAGGCCATGGCTGGTGTCCTCCTGCGAAATGGGTACGCAGGAATAAAGCGGCACAGCGGGAAGGCGTTCCGCCGGTCAGCGGCGGATTGAGGCAGATCGGCGGGCGAAAGCCGGTGAGGCCAGCGCGATACGACCGAGGTCTCGGCCTGCGCCGGGACGACGGCTCAATGATAGCGCCGTATCAGGCCGGCGAGCTTGCCCTGGATCTTGACCCGGCGCGGGTCGTAGCGCTGCGGTTCGTGGGCGCGGTTGGCGGGGTCGAGGCGGACCATCTGCCCTTCGCGGCGGAAGGTCTTCAGCGTCGCTTCGGCGTCGTCGATCAGGGCGACGATGATCTCCCCCTCGCGCGCGGTGTCGGACTTGCGGATCAGGACATAGTCGCCGTCGAGAATGCCTTCGTCGACCATCGAGTCCCCCGACACTTCCAGCGCATAATGTTCGCCCGGGCCGAGCAAGGCGGCGGGGACGGGGAAGCTGTCCTGGCCCTGCAACGCCTCGATCGGGGTGCCGGCGGCGATGCGGCCGGCGAGCGGCAGGTCGATGGTGTCGTTGGCGGGAACCACTGCGCGCGGCTGCGGTGCGGCGGCCGGGGTGGGCGCGGCGCCCTGCGTGTCGGGCAGGCGCACCACTTCCAGCGCGCGGGCGCGGTTGGGGAGGCGGCGGATGAACTGGCGTTCTTCAAGCGCGGAGATCAGGCGGTGGACCCCCGACTTGCTCTTGAGGTCGAGTGCTTCACGCATTTCGTCGAAACTGGGGCTGACGCCCGACGCCTTGAGCTGCTGATCGATATAGGTGAGCAGTTCGCGTTGTTTGACGGTGAGCATGGTTCACGGGGCCCTGTAGTGAACAGACGGGGAACGAGTAAGGAACGGATGCGGGGGTGTCAAGCGGCGTGTTGGTTGCCCGCCGCCACCGGCCAACCCGGCGGGCGTGTTGCTCACGCGGCGAGGCGCAGGAAGTTGGCCAGAAGCGCAAGGCCATGCTCGCTGGCGATGCTCTCGGGGTGGAACTGGATGCCGTGCACCGGGGCGGCGGTGTGGGCGAGGGCCTGAACGGTGCCGTCGCTGCCGTGGGCGGTGACCCGCAGGCTGTCGGGCACGCGATCCGCGACCAGGCTGTGATAGCGGGTCATGGTGAGCGGGGAGGGGAGGCCGTCGAACAGGCCGCTGCCGTCGTGGGTGATGCGGTCGGTCTTGCCGTGCATCGGCTCGGCCCGGGTGATCGTGGCGCCGGCGGCGAGCGCGATCGCTTGGTGGCCGAGGCAGACGCCGAGCAGGGGCTTCGCCGCCTCGACACAGGCGGCGGCGAGCGGCACCGAGATACCGGCGTCGGCGGGGTGGCCGGGGCCGGGGCTGATCAGCAGCGGGCCGTCATGGGCGAGTGCTTGCGTGACGGTGAGCGTGTCGGACTGCGCCACCGTCACCGCCGCGCCTAGCTGGCGAAGATAGTCGACCAGCGTGAAGGTGAAGCTGTCGTGATTGTCGACGACGAGGAGGTGCAACTTACTCCGGCGCCCCATTACTCCGCTTGGGCGGCACCGCCGAGGATGCGGCTGCGGGCGGCGCGGATGGCGTCCTCGTTGCGGGTGACCTTGAGTTCCTTTTGCGCGGCGGCGAGCCATTGCAGCGCCAGCTCCTCGCCCGCGCTGCGCTGGAGGTTGGTGACCTCGCCGGCGATGAGCTGCGGGTTGGAGGCAGCATTGCCCGGCACCACCCGGTCGAGCTTGACGAGGTAGATGCCCGAGGGGCCCGCGGCGCGCTGGGCCTTGCCCGGCGCCAGGGTAAACAGGATGCGAAGCGGCGGGGGCACGTCCTGGCCCTGCTGCGCGAACTGGGCGAGGGCGCCGCGGCGGAGCTCAACGGCTTCGGGGGGCTTGACCCCGGAGACACCGGCGGCCGCGACCGCTTCGGCCAGCGAGCGGCCCTGGCCCACCTGCTGAAGGATGGTGGTCGCCGCTGCGTTGGCGCGGTCCTGCGCGCGCTTGGCGATGAAGTCGGTGCGGACCTGATCCTGGATGCGGGCCAGCGGGGCGGGGGCGGCGGGGACCACCTCGGCAACGTCGACCAGCACGTAGCCGCCGTCGTTGGGCAGCGGTTCGACCACCGGTTCGTCGTCCGCACCGATGTCGAAGCTGGCGCCCGGAACGGCGGCATATTCGGGCGGAAGCTTGAAGTCGGGCTGGTCGAAGGCGGCGCCGGCGCGGGTCAGCGCGGGGGTGACGAGCACCGGCAGCTTGTTGGAGGTGGCGACTTCTTCGAAGGTTCGGCCGTCGGCGAGGCTGTCCTCGACCTTGCCGACGAGGTCGGCGATGGCGTTCTTGCGCTTTTCGGCGGTCAGCTGCGCGGCGATCTCTGCGCGGGCGTCGGCGAGGCTGCGGCCGGCGGCGGTCTGGATGCTTTCGACCTTGATCACGTCAAAGCCGGTCGAGGATTGGATCGGACCGACCACGGTTCCGGCGGGCGCCGAGAAGACCTGCGCGGCGACCGCTTCACCGGCGCGGGAGACGAGTTCGGCGCGGGTTACCGGACCCAAGCTGACGTCGGCGGCGGAGAAGCCGGCGGGCGCGGCGGCGTCGGCAAAGGTGCCACCGGCCTTGGCGCGCTGGGCGATGGCGGCGACCGCGGCCTGGTCGGGCAACGTCGCGCGGCTGATCACGCGCTTTTCGGCGCCGCCGAAGGTCGCCTGGTTCTGCTGGTAGTAAGCCGCGATCTCCGCATCGGTCGCGGCGACATTGCCGAGCTGGTCATTGGTGATGCGGGCGAGGCGGAAGGTGCGGCGTTCGGGCACCGTGTAGCGGGCGACGTTCTGGCGGTAGAAGGTCTGCAGCTCGGCGGTGGTCGGTGCCGCGCCGCCGGTGAAGGCCGCGAACGGCAGCAGCGCGAGGCTGCCGCTGCGCTGTTCGAGCGAAGCGTCGGCATAGGGCCGCGCGATGCCCGGCGCGATGCGGACGCTGGCGGCGACGGGGGTGATGACGAGGCGCTGGAGAAGGCCCGTCTCGATCTCGCGGCGGACCTGCGCGTCGGTCAGGCGCTCCTGCGCGAGGAAGGCGCGGTAGGCTTGTTCGCTGAAGCGGCCGTCGAGGCCGCGGACGCCCGGGATCTTCACGATCTCGGCATCGACCAGTTTCTTGGACACGGTGAAGCCATGCTTGCGGGCATAGGCCCAGAGCGTGCGTTCCTGGATCAACGCGTTGACGATGGCGTCGAAGTCGCCGGCGAGGTCGGCATAGGTCGCTTGGGGGTTCTGCTGGCGAACCTGGGCCAGGCGCCGCTGCATCGCATTGTCGAGGTCCGCCGCCGTCAATTCAGCGTCCCCGACCTTGGCCAGCGTGTTCTGCGGCAAGGAGCCGCCGCCCCGGAAATTCGAGATGTCCGCGATCGCGAAGCTCGCCAGAATCAGCAGCAGGAAGACGACGAGGATGCCGGTCCCGACTTTGGACTTCGACAGGCGGCGGAAGGTCTTCATGGGTCGGCTGTGATCCTGTGGAACGTGTTGGGACGGCGCTTTAGGGGCGGCGCCGCCTTCCTTCAAGCAGACGCCCTTGCTAGGCGCGGGCTTGAGCGAAACTGAACGGGAACGGGCATGACCAAGCTGATCGCGGGCAATTGGAAGATGCATGGAACGGCCGACAGCTTGGCCGAGATCGAGGCGGTGGCGACCTTTGCTGAGAAATATGCGGGGGCGGTGGATGTTGCCTTGTGCGTGCCGGCGACGCTGATCCACCGCGCGGCGGACAAGGTGCCGGGCTTTGCGATCGGGGCGCAGGACATGCATCATAACGCGAAGGGCGCGCACACTGGCGATATCTCGGCGGCGATGCTGCACGACGCGGGGGCGAGCCTGGTGATCGTCGGGCACAGCGAACGGCGCGAGGCGCATCGCGAGGAAGATGCCGCGGTGCGGGCCAAGGCCGAGGCGGGCCTTGCCGCCGGCCTCAAGGTGATCCTGTGCGTCGGCGAAAGCCTGGACGTGCGCGAGGCCGGTCGCGAGATCGCGGTGGTGTCGGCGCAGGTCGATGCGTCGCTGCCGAAGGGTGAGGTCGATCCGGCGCGGCTGGCGGTCGCTTACGAGCCGATCTGGGCGATCGGGACGGGCAAGGTCGCGAGCACCGGCGATATCGAGGCGATGCACGCCGCGATCCGCGAGCGGCTGGTCGCGGCTTATGGCGAGGCGGGGGCGGCCGTGCGAATCCTTTATGGCGGGTCTGTCAAGGCGGAGAATGCGGCCGAGATCTTTGCCGTGCCGGAAGTCGGCGGGGCGCTGGTCGGGGGCGCGAGCCTTAAGGCCGCGGACTTTCTGCCGATCGTCGAGGCGGGGGCCCAATAAGCGCGTCGTCCCGGCGCAGGCCGGGACCTGTTCATGTGGAGCCTGTGTCGACCGAGGTCCCGGCCTTCGCCGGGACGACGGAAGATTGAACTTTGCCGGCCTCGCCGCTAAGTGGCCGCGCGAACCTTCCTTTCCTGAAAGCCGTCATGTTCACCTTCCTGCTTATCGTCGAGGCGATCGTTGCGATCGCGCTGTGCACTGTCATCCTGCTGCAGCGCTCCGAAGGCGGCGGGCTGGGGGTCGGCGGGTCGTCGGCGGGGTTCATGACCGCGCGCGGCGCGGCCGATTTCCTGAGCCGGGCGACGGCGTGGCTGGGCGGGGCGTTCATCGTGCTGTGCATCGCATTGGCGGCGCTGGCCGGTACGCGGAGCGACGGGGTGTCGGTCGATGCCTCGATCGCCAATGCGCCGATCCAGGCGCCGGTGCAGCAGGCCCCGGCCACGACCCCGGTGGCGCCGGCCGACAATGGCGCGGTGCCGCTGGCGCAGTAAGCTTTCTACGATTTAATCGTCATTACGAGCATCGCGAAGCAATCCATCCCCGGCGCTGGATTGCTTCGCCGCGCTCGCAATGACGGGGCTGGTGAAAATATTCTCCTTGCTCCCTTTCGATTCTCATCCCTAAGGCCCGACTCCCATGGCGCGGTTTGTTTTCGTTACCGGCGGCGTGGTCTCCAGCCTCGGCAAAGGTCTTCTCTCGGCTAGTCTTGCAGCCTGTCTGCAGGCGCGCGGCTACAAGTGCCGCATCCGTAAGTTCGACCCGTATCTGAACGTCGATCCGGGGACGATGAGCCCGTATCAGCATGGCGAAGTCTATGTGACCGACGACGGGGCGGAGAGCGATCTCGACCTCGGCCATTATGAGCGCTTCACCGGCGTATCAGCGCGGCAGTCGGACAATGTCACCACCGGGCGCATCTACCGCGACATCATCGCCCGCGAACGGCGCGGCGATTATCTCGGCGCGACGGTGCAGGTCATTCCGCACGTCACCAACGCGATCAAGGAATTCGCGCTGGCCGACACCGACGACCTCGATTTCGTGATCTGCGAGATCGGCGGGACGGTCGGCGATATCGAGAGCCTGCCGTTCATTGAGGCGATCCGCCAGCTGCGGAACGACCTCGGGCGGGGCAATACGGTGAGCGTCCACACGACTTTGGTGCCGTGGATCAAGGTCGCGGGCGAACTCAAGACCAAGCCGACCCAGCACAGCGTGCGCGAGATCGCATCGCTCGGCGTGCAGCCCGACGTGCTGCTGTGCCGCTGCGAAATGCCGATCCCCGAGGCCGAGCGGGCCAAGATCGCGCAATTCTGCAATGTGCCCAAGAGCGCGGTGATCCAGGCGCTCGACGCCCGCTCGATCTACGACGTGCCGCTGCAATATCACCGCGAAGGTCTCGACGACGAGGTGCTGAAGGCGTTCGGGCTGCCGACCGAGCCGCGCCCGGACCTGTCGCGCTGGGAGCAGGTGATGGACGCGGTCGATCATCCCGAGGGCGAGGTGACGATCGGCGTGGTCGGCAAATATGTCGGGCTGCCCGACGCGTATAAGAGCCTGCGCGAGGCATTGGTCCACGGCGGCATCGCCAACCGGGTCAAGGTCAACATCAAGTGGGTCGATGCCGAGCTGTTCGAGAAGCCCGATGGCGACACGATCAGCGAGCTGGAGCCGATGCACGCGATCCTGGTGCCGGGCGGCTTCGGCGAGCGCGGGACCGAGGGAAAGATTGCGAGCGTACGCTTCGCCAAGGAGCGCAAGGTGCCGTTCTTCGGCATCTGCCTTGGCATGCAGATGGCCTGCATCGAGGGTGCGCGGGCGGCGGGGGTCGAGGGCGCGTCCTCGACCGAATTCGGCGACACGCCCGAGCCGGTGGTCGGCATGATCACCGAGTGGATGAGCGAAGAAGGCTTGCAGGAGCGCCGCGCCGGGGGTGACCTTGGCGGGACGATGCGGCTTGGCGCGTATGAAGCGACGCTCGGCGGTAACAGCCATGTCGCGGCGATCTACGGCAAGACCCAGATCAGCGAGCGCCATCGCCATCGCTACGAGGTCAATTCGCATTACAAGGCCGATCTCGAGAAGAGCGGGCTCGTCTTCAGCGGCATGTCGCCCGACGGCCGCCTGCCCGAGATCGTCGAGCGGCCAGATCATCCGTGGTTCGTCGGGGTGCAGTTCCACCCCGAATACAAGAGCCGCCCGTTCGACCCGCATCCCCTGTTCGCGAGCTTCATCGCGGCGGCAGTGAAGCAGTCGCGACTGGTGTGATTTCGGCGTCGTCCCGGTGGAGGCCGGGACCTCTGGCGTGTCGCGCTTTGCCTCTTGAGATCCCGGCCTTCGCCGGGACGACGAGCGTTCCTATATGAGTCGGATGAACGCTCCCGCCTCGACGAAACGCCGCGCAACGCTGGTTCGGATGGTCATGCCCGAGCATGTCTGCCCGTTCGGACTGAAAGCGCTCCACCTTCTCAACAGCCGCGGCTACGAGGTCGAGGATCGGCACCTCACCACCCGCGAGGAGACCGACGCGTTCAAGGCCGAGACAGGGGTGAAGACCACGCCGCAGGTGTTCATCGACGGCCAGCGGATCGGCGGGCACGACGATCTGCGGCGCTTCTTGGGGCTCCGCGTCGCCGAGCCGGGCGCGACGAGCTATCGGCCGGTCGCGGCGCTGTTCGGAATGACCGCGGCGATGGCCCTGGCGCTCAGTTTCGCGGTGTTCGGTAACGCCCTGACGGTGATGGCGGGCGAATGGTTCATCGCCTTGTCGATGTGCGTGCTGGCCCTGCTGAAATTGCAGGACGTCGAGAAATTCTCGTCGATGTTCCTCAATTACGACCTGCTGGCGAAGCGCTGGGTGCCGTATTCCTATGCCTATCCGTGGCTCGAAGGGCTGGCCGGCGTGCTGATGCTGTCGGGCGCCGCCAAATGGCTGTCGGTGCCGATCGCGCTTGTCATCGGCGGCATTGGCGCGGTGTCGGTGTTCAAGGCGGTGTATGTCGACAAGCGCGAACTCAAATGCGCCTGCGTCGGGGGATCGTCGAACGTTCCGCTGGGCTTCGTCTCGCTGACCGAAAATGTGATGATGGTGGCGATGGCGATCTGGATGATGACGCCGCTGTCGGGCGGAGTTCACTGATCGCTTGCGCTTTCGCGCGGGCCCGGTCTGCGCTAGTGCCGGGGCCATGATTCACCCGTTGCGCGACGCTGGCATAGTGCCCGTGCGCATCAGCATTAAGTAGGCGACCATGAGCGAAACCATTCACAGCCGCCTGATCGTATTGGGCTCGGGCCCGGCCGGCCTGACCGCCGCCATCTATGCCGCCCGCGCGGGCCTGAAGCCGATCGTAATCCAGGGCATCCAGCCCGGCGGCCAGCTGACGACCACCACCGACGTCGAGAATTATCCCGGTTTCCGCGACGTCATCCAGGGCCCGTGGCTGATGGAAGAAATGCAGGCGCAGGCCGAGCATGTCGGCACCCGGATGGTGTGGGATCATATCGACAAGGTCGAGCTGAACGGCCGGCCATTCCGGCTGCACGGCGACAGAGGGACGACCTATCTGGCCGACACGTTGGTGATCGCCACCGGCGCGCAGGCCAAGTGGCTGGGGCTGCCGAGCGAGGAGCGGATGAAGGGCAAGGGCGCGAGCGCCTGCGCGACCTGCGACGGCTTCTTCTATCGCGGCAAGAAGGTGGCGGTGATCGGCGGCGGGAATACCGCGGTCGAGGAAGCGCTGTACCTCACCAATCACTCGGACGACGTGACCCTGATCCACCGCCGCGACAGCTTCCGCGCGGAGAAGATTCTTCAGGACCGCTTGTTCGCGCACAAGTCGGTGAAGGTGATCTGGAACAGCGAAGTCGACGAATTCCTGTCGGGCGGCGAGCCCGAGGCGCTGACGGGCCTGCGCCTCAAGAACCGGGTCACCGGCGAGATGAGCGAGATCGAGGTCGATGGCGCGTTCGTCGCGATCGGGCACAAGCCGGCGACAGAACTGTTCGGCGGGCAGCTCGACCTCGACGAGGATGGTTATCTGGCAGTCGAGACCGGATCGACCCGGACCAACATCCCGGGCGTGTTCGCGTGCGGCGACGTCATGGACAAGACCTATCGCCAGGCGGTGACGGCGGCGGGGACGGGTTGCATGGCGGCGCTCGATGCCGAGCGGTTCCTGGCGGCCGAGGAATTTGCGGAGCTGCAGGCGGCCGAGTGACCGCCCGGGCTTAGGGGGCCAGCCGCTCCACAAAGGCCTTGAGCGCGCCGAAGCTGGCGAAATCCTCCGCTTCGACGTCGCTGTCCTCGATCAGCACCGAGAAGGTCTCTTCGATCCCCGTGAGGAGATTGGCGACGGCCATCGAGTCGAATTCGGGCAGCGCACCGAACAATTCGGTGCTGTCGTCGAAGGCGGTGACGCGGTCTTCGGAGAGGCCGAGGGTCTCGGCCAGAAGCTGGCGAAGCGCGGTGTCGACGTTCGCCGACTGGGGCTGAGGCTGGGCGGCCATGGTGGCGCGCCTCTAGGCGAGGGCTGGCCAAGGCGCAAGTTAGGCGGCATTCGGCGGGCACGATGCGGCCCGACCCGACGCCTTTTCCACTCGATCATCTGACCCTGCGCGGGGAGCGCGACGCCCCTGCGCTGACGGTGGGCGGCGAGACGCTGAGTTATGCGGCGTTGGACGAGGCGGTGGGCCGGATGGCCGCACGGCTGCTGGCGCTGGGCATGCAGCCGGGCGACCGGGCCGCGACGTGGATGGGCAAGACGCGGATCGCCTGCGTGGCGCCGCTCGCTTGCGCGCGGGCGGGGCTGGTGCATGTGCCGATCAATCCGGTGCTGCGGCGGGCGCAGGCCGAGCATATCCTGGCCGACAGCGGGGCGCGGCTGCTGATCGCCAATCGCGCACGGGCCGAGACGCTGGAGGCGCGGCCGGAGCAGGTGGTCGCGCTGGAAGAGTGGGTGGAGGGCGACCGGGTGCTTGCTCCGGGCTCTGCCGCACCGGATGATCTGGCGGCCTTGCTCTACACCTCCGGGTCGACCGGCCGGCCCAAGGGGGTGATGCTGAGCCATGCCAACATGTGGCTCGGCGCGATTAGCGTGGCGCATTATCTGGGGCTGGGCGCGGGCGACCGGACGCTGTGCGTGCTGCCGCTGGCGTTCGATTATGGGCAGAACCAATTGCTTTCGACCTGGTCGGCGGGGGGAGAGGCGATCGCCTTCGACTATCTGCTGCCGCGCGACGTGGTGCGGGCGGTCGAGCGGACGGGGGCAACGGTGCTCGCCGCCGTGCCGCCGTTGTGGGTGCAACTTGCCGAGCAGGAGTGGGGCGAGGCGGGAAAGAGCCTTCGCACGCTGACCAATTCGGGCGGGCATATGCCCGAGCCCTTGGTGCGGCGGCTGCGGTCGCTCTTCCCGGTAGCGCGGCTGCACCTGATGTATGGTCTGACCGAAGCGTTTCGCTCGGCCAGCCTCGATCCCGCGCTGGTCGACCAGAAGCCGGACGCGGTCGGTATTGCCATTCCCTTTGCCGAACTGTCGGTGCGGCGGCCTGGCGGAAGCGAAGCGGCGACCGGGGAAGAGGGCGAGCTGGTGCACGCCGGGCCGCTCGTAGCGCAGGGCTATTGGCAAGACGTCGAGCGGACGGCGCAGCGCTTCCGGGACGGCGCGGTGTGGTCGGGCGACCGGGCGGTTATCGGCGCCGACGGTCTGCTACGGATCAGGGGCCGCGACGATGCAATGATCAAGGTGTCGGGTCACCGCGTAAGCCCCAGCGAGATCGAGGAAGCGGCGGTGGCGAGCGGTGCGGTCGAGGATGCCGCGGCGTTCGGGGTCAGGGACGAGCGGCTGGGCCAACGGATCGTGCTGGTCGCGGTGGCGAAGGGCGAGGGCGCGGAGGAGCGACTGCAGCGCCATTTCGCTGCCGAGCTTCCCGCGCATCTGCGGCCTAGCGAGATCCGCTGGGTCGACGCGTTGCCTCTTTCGCCCAATAGCAAGATCGACCGGGCGGCGCTGGCGGCGGAGTTGTCGCGATGAAGGCGATGGGACCGCTTCCGGCGGATTTCGCAGTTGCGACGCAAGGCGTCATGATACTCGGCGGGCAGCGCGCCGTCGAGCTCGTCGAAGCCTATGGCGCTCCGCTGTTCGTTTATGACCGGGACGTGATTGCGGGGCAGGCCAGGCGATTCCGCGAGGCCTTTGCCGGGATCGGGCTGCATTATGCGGTCAAGGCGAACCCGATGCCTGACCTGTTGCGGCATATGGCCGGGATGGTCGACGGCTTCGATCTGGCCTCGTCCGGAGAGCTCGCAACGGTTTCCAAAGCGGGACTGCTCCGGTCGGACCTGCCCTTAAGTTTCGCCGGGCCGGGCAAGAGCGATGCCGACCTCGCTACGGCGCTGGCCAACGATGTGTGCGTTCACGTTGAGAGCGAAGGCGAGCTTGAACGTCTGCTCGCCATCGCCGCCGCAGGCGGGCGGCGGGCTAAGGTCGGCGTGCGGGTGAATCCACCGTTCGGGCTCAAGGGTTCGGGCATGAAGATGGGCGGGCTGGCGAGCCAATTCGGGGTCGATCATGAGCGCGTTCCTGCGCTGGTGCGGCGGATCGTCGAAGCTGGTGCCGAATGGCGCGGGCTGCATGTCTATGCGGGGTCCCAATCGCTGAGCGCCGAGGCGGTGATCGAGATGCAGCGGGCAACCGTTGCGCTGGCAGGCGACATAGCGGCCGAGCTCGGTCTGACACCGCCCGAGGTCAACCTCGGCGGCGGTTTCGGCATCCCCTATTTCGCGGGCGACAAGCCGCTCGACATCGCGGCGGTCGGCGCGGCGCTGGCGGAGACGCTGGCGGCGCGGCCGGCGATCCTTCGCGATACCAAATTCGTGATCGAGCTTGGTCGCTGGCTGGTCGGCGAGTGCGGAGTCTACCTGACCCGGGTGGTCGACCGGAAGGTGAGCCGGGGCAAGACCTTCCTGGTGGTCGACGGCGGGCTTCATCACATGCTCGCCGCCTCCGGCAATTTCGGCCAGCTGCTGCGGCGCAATTATCCGGTGGCGGTGGCGAACCGCTTCGGGGCCGAGCCCGAGGAGGAGGTCAGCGTGGTGGGCTGTCTCTGCACCCCGCTCGACCTGCTGGCCGACGAAGTGATGCTTCCGCGCGCAGAAGTCGGCGATGTGATCGCCATCTTCTGCGCCGGGGCGTACGGCCTCACCGCGAGCCCCCAGGCTTTTCTGAGCCAGGGAGCCGCGCGGGAGGTGCTGGTTTAGTTGCTCAGCGGAATGGCGCTGGCGCTGGTGTCGGCGCTGGTGCCACGGCTTTCGCGGGTCAGGAACTCGGTCACGTCCTTGCAGAACCGTTCCTTGTCGGTCTCGAAGATACCGTGCGGGCTGCCGTCATATTCGATCAGCGTGGCGTGCGGAATCAGCTCCTTGGTCTTGCGACCCGTGCCTTCGATCGGGACGTTGGCGTCGCTGGTGCCGTGCAGGATCAGCGTCGGAACGCCGTCGAACGCCTGAAGATCGGGACGGAAGTCGGTGCTCGCCCAGGCGGCGGCCGCCGCATAGGTCGGACGGGCGCCAGCCATCATCGCCTGCTGGAAGCTCGATTCCAGCACCGCTTCGCTGACCGGACGCGAGAGGACGCCCCAGCCGTAGAATTGCTGCAGGAAGGTCTTCATGAAGCCGGCGCGGTCCTCCTTCATCTGCTTGGTGATGTCGTCGAGCTTCGATTGCGGCACGCCGTCGGGCCAATCGTCGCTCTGCACTACCTGCGGCACTACCGAGCTGGCGAACACCGCCGCGCTGACGCGGTTGCGGCCCTGCTTGGAGGTGAAGCGCGCGACTTCGCCGCCGCCCATCGAGAAGCCGACCAGGGCGACCGGCTGATTGATCCCGGCATCTTCGAGGATGGCCGCGACGTCGTCGGCATAGGTGTCATAGTCGTGGCCGTCCCACGGCTGTTCCGAACGCCCGAAGCCGCGGCGATCGGGGATGATGCAGCGCTTGCCGGCTTCGACCAGCTTGATCGCGAGATCGTCGAAGGTATCGCCGGTCAGCGGCCAGCCGTGCATCAGGACGACGGGATCGCCCTGACCCCAGTCCTTGTAATATAGCATCGTGCCGTCCTTGGCCTTTGCGTAGGGCATTCAGATTCTCCACTTGAGTTGCGGATGGTTAACGGCTGAGGCCGCTTCCCGTTGCCGCGCATCGAAGTGATCTTTAGGTCGCTGCACATGGCCAAGCTCAAAGCCCGATATGTCTGCCAGGCCTGCGGGTCGGTTCATCCCCGTTGGCAGGGACAATGCCCCGATTGCGCCGAGTGGAATACGCTGACGCAGGAAAGCGCAGCGCCGACGGTGTTCAGCCAGAAGCATGATCTGTCGACCGGCGGACGGGCGATCGAGCTGGTCGGGCTCGACGCCGAGGTGGCGCTGCCGGTGCGGGTGTCGACGGGGATCACGGAGTTCGATCGCGCGGTGGGCGGAGGGATCGTGCCGGGCTCGGCGATGCTGCTGGCGGGCGATCCCGGAATCGGCAAGTCGACCCTGCTGCTGCAGGTCGCGGCGGCAGTGGCGAACGCGGGCAAGGGCGCAGTCTATGTGTCGGGCGAGGAAGCGGTCGATCAGGTGCGGCTGCGCGCGTTGCGGTTGGGGCTGGGTGGGGCGCCGGTCCGGCTGGCGAGCGTCACCAGCGTGCGCGACATCCTGACGACCTTGCAGGGTGAAAGCCCGCCGGCGCTGCTGGTGATCGACAGCGTCCAAACCATGCATTCGGACCTGATCGAAGGTGCTCCGGGGACGGTCAGCCAGGTCCGGGCGAGCGCGCAGGAACTGATCCGCTTTGCCAAGGAGCGCGGTACGGCGCTGATCCTGGTCGGGCACGTGACCAAGGACGGCAGCATCGCGGGGCCGCGGGTGCTCGAGCATATGGTCGATGCGGTGCTGGGCTTCGAAGGCGAACGCAGTCATCAGTATCGAATCCTGCGCGCCGTGAAGAACCGGTTCGGCGGGACTGACGAGATCGGCGTGTTCGCGATGGAAGGGGCCGGGCTGGCCGAGGTGCCGAACCCGAGCGCGCTGTTCCTGACCCGCCGCGACGATCCGGTGAGCGGAACGGCGATCTTTCCGGCGCTGGAAGGCACGCGCCCGGTGCTGGTCGAGATCCAGGCGTTGACCGTGCGGCTGGCGAGCGGGGCGACCCCGCGGCGTTCGGCGGTCGGGTGGGACAGTTCGCGCCTCGCCATGCTGCTGGCGGTGCTGGAAGCGCGCTGCGGGGTGAGTTTCGCGACGGCGGAGGTCTATCTCAACGTCGCTGGCGGCTACAAATTGCAGGACCCCGCCGCCGATCTCGCGGTGGCGGCCGCGCTGGTGTCGGCGCTTAGCGAGCGGCCGGTGCCGGCCGAAGCAGTGGTGATGGGTGAAGTCGCGCTGTCGGGCGAGGTACGGCAGGCGGCGCATACCCAATTGCGGCTCAAGGAAGCGGCCAAGCTCGGGTTCGAGGAAGCGTGGGTGCCGGGCGGGGTCGAGGCCAAGGGGATCAAGGTCGCCCGCTTCGCCCAGTTGCGCGGGCTGGTCGAGAAGGTGACGGGGCGATGACGCGCCTCTAGCGCCATCCGCCGCTCTCCCGTATCGCTGCACTGCACCATGACTGCGCTCGATATCTTTGTTCTCCTGGCGCTCGGCGGCGGCGCATTAGTCGGGTTCGTGCGCGGGTTCGTGCAGGAAACCCTGGTCTTGGCCGCCTGGCTGGCGGGGATCGTCGCGCTGATCCTGTTTCACGCGCCGACCGCCGAGGCGGTCAGCCATCTCGCCAGCGGGCCAACCGGTGCGTCGGCGCTGGCGTTCGTGATCCTGTTCCTGCCGGCCTATATCCTGATGCGCCTGCTCGCCCACCGCCTCGGCCGCCAGGCCCGCGCGTCGCGGCTGATGCCGCTCGACCGGCTGCTCGGCGGCGGGTTCGGGATGCTGAAGGGCCTGATCGGGGCGACCCTGTTTTTCCTGCTCGCCAATCTCGGCACCGATCTCGTCTATGGCCCGAAGGCCGAGCGGCCCGAATGGATGCGGGCAAGCCGTACATACCCCCTGCTCGATGCCAGCGGGCGGGCGCTGCTCGCCACCTGGAACGAGACCCGTCTCAAGCGAATGAACCAGGAATGATCCGTCTTTACGACACCGCCGCCCGCGAAAAGCGCATCTTCGAGCCGGCCGATCCCAGCCGCATCACCATGTATGTGTGCGGGCCGACGGTCTATGGCCGCGCGCATATCGGCAATGCGCGGCCGGCGGTGGTGTTCGATACGCTCGCGCGGTTGCTGCGGCACACCTATGGCGAGGGTAGCCTCGTTTATGCCCGCAACATCACCGACGTCGATGACAAGATTATCGAGGCGGCGGCGGCCGAGGGGGTCGACCCGTCGGCCATCACCGAGCGCTTCGAGCAGCATTATCTCGAGGATATGCGGGCGCTGAATGTGCGCGATCCCGACATTGCGCCGCATGCGACGTCCGAGATCGCGCCGATGGTGGCGATGATCGCGGCGCTGATCGAGCGCGGCCATGCTTATGCGGCGGAGGGCCATGTGTTGTTCGACGTCGCGTCGGACCCCGATTACGGGGCGCTGTCGAAGCGGGATCGCGAGGCGATGCTGGCGGGCGCGCGGGTCGAGGTGGCGCCGTACAAGCGCGCGCCGGGTGATTTCGTGCTGTGGAAGCCGTCGAAGGACGACGTGATCGGGTGGGACAGCCCGTGGGGCCGGGGCCGACCGGGCTGGCATATCGAATGCTCGGCGATGATCCGCGCGCACTTGGGCGAGACGATCGACATTCACGGCGGCGGGCTCGACTTGGTCTTTCCGCACCATGAGAACGAGGCCGCGCAATCGCGCTGCGCGCATGGCGGCACGCCGCTGGCCCGTTTTTGGCTGCACAACGGCTTCGTCGATTTCGGTGCGGAGAAGATGAGCAAGAGCCTCGGCAATGTGGTGACGCCGGAAGAATTGTTCGCGGCTGGGCACAAGGGCGAAGTGCTTCGACTGGCGCTGCTGAGCGCGCATTACCGCTCGCCGCTGCCGTGGACGGAGGCGCTTATCGCGCAGAGCCGGGCGACACTGGACGGGCTCTATCGGCGCGCAGGCGATGCCGAGCCGGGTGAGGTCGATGCGGGCGTGCTCGACGCTCTTGGCGACGATCTCAACACGCCGCTGGCGATCTCGCGGCTTGGCCAGATCGAGGATGCGGCGATCCTCAAGGCGAGCGCGAACCTACTCGGATTGCTCGGGGAGAGCGGCACGCGCTGGTTCAAGGGCGATGCGGCGAGCGACGACGCAGCGTCGATCGAGCAGCGTGTCGAAGAACGCAACGCCGCCAAGAAAACGCGCGACTTCGCCACCGCCGACCGCATCCGCGACGAATTGAAGGCCGAGGGCATTCTGCTCGAGGACGGGCCGCAGGGCACGAGCTGGCGCCGGGCGTGACCCGCGAGCCGCCTTATACGCTGGATATCTTGCGGCTGGCGGCGTCCTTGCCGATGGAGACATCGCTGCCGCAGGCCACCCATGCCGCCGACGCGCGGTCGGCGACCTGCGGCTCGACCATCTACACCGAACTGCGCGCAGGCGACGGGCGGATCGCGGCTATCGCGCAGAAGGTCACGGCCTGCGCTTACGGTCAGGCCAGTGCCGCGCTGGTGCAAGGATGGGCGCCGGGGCGGCTCAAGGCCGAGGTGATCGTGATGCGCGCGGCGCTGAAGGCGTGGCTGGACGGCCGTGGCGACGTGCCGGAGGGTTTTGCGGTGCTGGGGCCGGTGCAGGGCAGGGCAGGGCGCCACGGGGCGGTCCTGCTTCCCTTCGATGCTTTGCTCAAAGCCTTCGATGAACCGGTGGCGGGGGGTGAGGCGTGATCGACTATCTGATCTGGCTTACCGTCCTGCTCGTCGCGGCCTTGTTGTTCGTGGGGCTGTTCCGCCGCCTCGGGCTCGGCGCGACGCTTGGCTATATCGTCGGCGGGATCGTGATCGGGCCGTCGGTGCTGGGCCTGTCGGGCGACGCGGAAGCGATCAACCGGGTCAGCGAGATCGGCATCGCACTGCTGCTGTTCATCGTCGGACTGGAACTCCAGCCGTCGCGGCTGTGGCGGATGAAGCGCGATATCTTCGGCCTCGGTCTCGCGCAGCTCCTCGCGGCGGGCGCGCTGCTGGCGGTGCTGGTGAAGCTGGTACTCGGCCTCGGCTGGGGCTCGGCGATCGCGATCGGGCTGGCGCTGGGCCTGTCGTCCACCGCGCAGGTGCTGCCGATGCTCCGCTCGACCGGCGAATTGAACAGCCCGCATGGCGAGCGCGCTTTCTCGATCCTGCTGCTTCAGGACCTGGCGCTGATCCCGCTGATCACCCTGGTCGCGGCATTGAGCGTCGCGGGCGATCCGGAGACGCCATCGGGGCTGGCGATGACCGGCCTGACGATCGGCGCGGTGGTCGGGCTGGTGCTCGCCGGCCGCTTCGTCGTCGCGCCCTTGTTCGGGCTGATCGGGCGGCTGGGCGAGCGCGAACTGTTCATCGTCGCGGGGCTGACCGTGGTGGTCGGCGCCGCCGCGCTGATGCACGCGCTTCACCTGTCGGTCGCGCTCGGCGCCTTTGTCGCGGGCGTGATGCTGGCGGAGAGTCCCTACCGGCACGAGCTTGAAAGCGACATCGAGCCGTTCCGCTCGATCCTGCTCGGCCTGTTCTTCATGTCGGTCGGTATGCTGCTCGACCTGCGCGTGATCGCCGGCCAGCCGCTTCTCGTCATCGGGCTGGCGCTGGCGGTGATCGTCCTCAAAGCCGCGGCGCTGTACCCCATCGCGCGGGTGTTCGGGACGCTGCCCGGCCGCTCGGCGACGCTGTCGCTGCTGCTGAGCCAGGCGGGCGAGTTCGGCTTCGTGCTATTCGCCAGCGCGGCGGCCGGCGGGCTGATCACCCGCGATCAGGCGAGCCTGCTCGGCGCGGTGGTCACCGCCTCGATGGTCGCGACCCCATTCCTGATGCGCTTCATCGGCTGGCTTCAGGCCAATCAGCCGGAGAAGCATGTCGATTTGCCGGGGCCGGAATTCAGCCCCGAAACCAATGCCATCGTGGTCGGCTATGGCCGGTTCGGGCAGACCGTGGCGCAGATGCTGATGGCCAAGCGCATTCCGGTGACGCTGATCGACGTCAATCCCGAGCAGATCGAGCTGGCCGGGCAGTTCGATACCAAGGTTTATTATGGCGACGGGACTCGGATCGATCTGCTCAGGACGGCTGGGGCCGAGGAGGCGGAAGGGATCTTCTTCTGCATCGACGATGCCGAGCTCGGGCCCGATCGGCTGGGACCGATCGTCGAAGCCTTTCCCAAGGCCAAAATCATGGTTCGCACCTTCGACCGGCGGCAAATGCTGGCACTGAAGCAGCTTGGCGTTGCGTGGATCCAGCGCGAATTGTTCGACAGCGCGGTGGTGATGGGGCGGCAGGCGCTGTCGGCGCTGGGGATCGCCGCGCGCGAGGTCGACCGGGTCGAGCAGGAATATCGGAGCCGCGACCGCGAGCGGTTGAAGGCGCAATATGCGAGCGGCGATCTCAGGAGCGGGCTGGAGCGCAGCTTCGCCCATGCCCCGCTGGAGGACTAAGCCGCCCGCTCGAGGAAGTCGGCGAGGACCGTCTCGTCGACGCCTTCGCTGAGGAAGGCGTCGCCGATCCCGCGGGTCAGCACCAATTTCACCGCGCCGCCCGCATTCTTCTTGTCGGTACGCATCAGCGGCAGGAGGTCGGCGCGGCTGACCCCGCTTTCGCCGATCGTGACCGGCAGCCCCGCGGCCCGGAGGTGGGTACGGACCCGCTCGGCATCGTCGTGGGCGCACAGGCCGAGCGCCGCCGACAGGTCGAACGCCTGCACCATCCCGATCGCCACCGCTTCGCCGTGGAGCAGGGTACCGAGCCCGGCCGCGCTTTCGATCGCATGGGCGAAGGTGTGGCCGAAGTTGAGCAGCGCGCGCGCGCCGTTGCGGTCGGTGACGTCGGCTTCGACCGAGCGGGCCTTGGCAGCGATGCTCTGCCACACCGCCTCCTCGCGATATTCGCGCTGGCCGGCGAGCAGCGCGGCGCCGTGGCCTTCTAGCCATTCGAACAGGGTCTCGTGGCGGATCAGGCCGTATTTGACGATTTCGGCATAGCCGGCGCGAAGCTGGCGCTCGTCCAGCGTGTCGAGCAGCGCAATGTCGGCGATGACCAGCCGCGGCTGGTGGAACATGCCGACGAGGTTCTTCTGCCCGAAGGCGTCGATCGCGGTCTTACCGCCGACCGCGCTGTCGGCCTGGGCAAGGAGGGTGGTGGGCAATTGCACAACGGGAATGCCGCGTTTGAACAGGCCGGCGGCAAGGCCCGCAAGATCGCCGACCGAGCCGCCTCCGAACGCTGCGATGGCCGCCGAGCGATCGAGATTGCGGGTCGTAAAGGCTTCGAGCAGCGCCTGGAGGTGCGGCCAGTCCTTGGCAGGTTCGCCTTCGGGCACGAGGATCGGATCGCACGGAAGCAGCGCCTCCAGCCGCGCACCGTGGAGGCCCCAGACCTTTGGCTCGGTCACCACTACCAGCGGCTTGTCCCCGGCGAGCGGGATCAGGCGGCTGCGGCAGTCCTCCAGCCGACCAACCAGCACGTCGTAGCGATCATCGCCGGCGTCGACGGTCAGGCTTTTCACGATTTCTCCTCAAGGTGGCGATCGATGGCGGCGACGATCCGCTCGACCACTTGATGATGGGCGCCCGCTTCGCTGGTGACCCGGATATGCGCTTCGGCATAGGCCGGGCGGCGCTCGGCGTTCAATCGGGCGAGGGTTTCGGCGCGGTCGGCGTCGGTCAGCATCGGCCGGGTCTCGGGCCGGCGCGCGGTGCGTTCGGTCAGAAGCTCAACCGGTGCGTCGAGCCAGACGGTGATGCATTTTTCGTTGAGCAGCGCCCGGGTGCCGTCGTTGACGAAGGCGCCGCCGCCGGTGGCGATCACCCGGACTGGGCCGTTGGCCAGGCGCGCGACGACCCGCCGCTCGCCATCGCGGAAGTCGCGTTCGCCGAAGCGCTTGAAGACTTCGCCCGCGGTCAGACCGGCGGCATCTTCGATTTCGCTGTCGCTGTCGACGAAGGGAAGGCCGAGGCGGCGGGCCAGCCGGCGGCCGACGGTGGACTTGCCCGCACCCATCAGCCCGACCAGCACCACGGGGCGGTCGAGCTTGCCATTGAAGGGGAGAGGACGGCGGGACATGTTCGCCGGGGCTATACAGCGTGGGCCCAAGTCGGCAAAAGCCCGCATCATGGCAATCCGACGCAAGCCTCCGCATCCCGCGCGCGGGCTCATCATCTGGCTGATCATTCTGGCAATATTGGTGGCGTTCGCCGTGTGGCTGGCCGGCAGCGTGAAGGAAGTTCCGACCCGGCCGATCGAGGTGGACGTTGCCCGCCCGGCCTAACCGGCTGCTGCTGGGCGCGGCCTTCGGGCTAGCGGCGATCCCGGCGCTCGCGCTGGCGCAGCAGAGCCTGCTTCCGCCTGTCTTCAACGAACCCGCCCCCGCGCCTGAGCCGTCGAACAGCCAGAGCAATACGCAGGCCCCCGACAGCAGCGCGGCCGAAGCGAGCCGGCCCCAGCGCAGTGCGCCCGCCGCCGAAAGCTCGGCGGTGGTCGAAAGCGACACCCTGACGCCGGAGGAACTGGCCGAACTTCCGCCGCCGCCGCCGCCGGTCGAGATCCCCGAAGGATCGCGGCGTGATCCCCGGCTGGTCGGTGCGATCGATCCGGCCGACTGGGGCCTCGGCAGCGCGCCGTGGGGCCGAGCCAACGGCAGTTTCCTGTCCGGACTGATGCGCCGGCTCGACACGCCGTTACCAAGCCGCTGGCTGCATATCGCGCTGCGCAATGCCCTGCTGGCGCGGAGCGAGGCGCCGCCCGAGGTCAACCCCGTCGACTGGGTCGCCGAGCGTGCCTGGCTGCTGCTGCGCATGGGAGAGGCCGATGCCGCCGCCATGCTGGTCGCGGGTGTCGACGTGTCGGACTTCACCCCCAAGATGACCCAGGTCGCGGTGCAGAGCGCGCTGGCGTCCGCCGACCCCGGGGCCTTGTGCCCGCTGCGCGAGAACATGGCCAAGGTCGAGAAGCGCGTGCTGGCGCTGACCGATGCCATGTGCGCCGCGCTGACCGGCGAGGCGACCACGGCTGCCTCGCGGATCGAGCAGGCGCGACGCCGCGGGCCGATCACCGGCATCGATCATGTGCTGGCCGACAAGGTGGTCGGGGCAGGGGCCGACACCGGCCGCGCGGCGACGGTCGAATGGGACAAGGTCGAGGCGCTGACCGCCTGGCGCTTCGGCCTGTCGGCGGCGACCGGCATGATGCCGCCCGCGAACCTTCTCAACCGGGCTCCGGCGCGGGTGCGGGCGTGGCAGGCGCGGGTCCCCATGCTGAGCGCCGAGCAACGGCTTCCCTCGGCCCGGATCGCGGCCGGGCTGGGCGTCTTTTCCTCCTCCGCGCTCGGCGACCTCTATTCGACCGTATATGACGCCACCGATCCGTCCGATCTGGCGGGCACCGATGCGTGGCAACTGCGCCTTGCCTTTGCCGCGCGCGATCCGGCCGAGCGGCTGGCCGCGATGCGCCGTTTGTGGGGATCGGGCGACGACCAGCTTCAGCGGTTGGCGGGCGAGGCGTTGCTGTCGCTTGCCGCGAGCCGGGTGCGGCCGTCGGCGGCGGTCGAGGCGGATGCGCCCAAGCTGATCGCCTCGCTGCTGGCGGGCGGCAACGACACTGCGGCGGCTCGCTGGGCACCGGTGCTGGGCGAGATCGAAAACGAGGCGGCGGCGGATCAGGCCTGGGCGCTGCTGGCGCTCGGCACCACGGCTCAAGTCGATGTCTCGACGAGCCGGATCGAGGATTTCATCGATGCCGACACAAGCAAGGACAAGACCCGGTCCAAGCTGCTGGTGGCGGGGCTGGCCGGGCTCGGCAAGATCGATTCGGAGACGGCCACCACGCTCAATCGCAGCTATGGCCTCGGTCTCGGCCGGTCGAGCAGCTGGACGCGCTTCATGGTCGAAACGGGTATGCGCCGGCAGCCGGGCAGCGCCTTGCTGTTCGCCGCGGTCGGCATGCAGGCGGCGACCCCCGAGCGTATTCCGTCCGCCCATCTGTTCCAGGCGTTGAAGGCGATGCGGTCGGCGGGCCTCGAGAGTCAGGCCCGGCTGATCGCAGCGGAGATGATGGCGCGGACCGCGCGAGGGCAGTGACCCCCGACGACCGCGCGCTGGTCGACCGTTTCGCCGATGCGCTGGCCGCCGAACGCGGGGCGGCGCGCAATACCTTGCTCGCCTACCGCAGCGATCTCGCCGCCGCGGCCGAAGTGATGGGTTGTCTCGGCGAGGCAGGCGCGGACGAGATCGGGCGCCTCGCCGAGGCCTGGGCCGAGCTTAGCGCAGTGACTCTCGCCCGCCGCTCCGCCGCCTTGCGCCGCTTTTACGGTTTTCTGGTCGAGGAGGGACTGCGCGCGGACGACCCGTCGGCCGCCTTGCCGCGCCCGCGCACCGTGCGCCCCTTGCCGCGGATCCTCGAGCGGCACGAGGTCGACGCGATGTTCGCGGAGGCCGAAGCGCGCGCCGCCAGTAACGAACCGCTGCGCCTGCGCAACCTCGCGCTGCTGGAACTACTCTACGGCTCGGGCCTGCGCGCGACCGAACTGGTCAGCCTGCCCGCCGCCGCGCTGGCTCGGCCCGAGCCGTTCCTGATCCTCGCCGGCAAGGGGGGAAAGGAACGGCTGGTGCCGATTTCGGAGCGAGCGCGTGTCGCCGTGGCCCGCTGGCGCGCGGTGATACCCAAGGCGAGCGCGTGGCTGTTCCCGGGCGGGGCCAGGCACATCAGCCGCGTGCGCCTGTTCCAGCTGGTCCGCGCGATGGCCGCCGACGCGGGAATCGCGCCCGACCGGGTCAGCCCGCACGTGCTGCGCCACGCTTTCGCGACGCATCTGCTGGCCGGCGGAGCAGACCTGCGCGTGGTTCAGGCGCTGCTCGGGCACGCCGATATCGCGACGACCCAGATCTACACGCATGTCGATGCCGGGCGGCTGGTCGAGCTGGTCAACCGGGTGCATCCCCTGGCGCGGGCGACGCTTGCCAAGAATGGCAGTCCGGCCTAGCTCCGCGCCCGCTATGCTGACCTTTCTAGACTTCGAAAAGCCGATCGCCGAACTCGATTCCCGCGTGGCGGAATTGAAGGATACCGCGCGCGGCGGCGACCTCGATATCGATCACGAGATCGAGCGGCTCGAAGCCAAGAGCGCGCGGATGCTCAAGGACACCTATTCGCACCTGACCCCGTGGCAGAAGACGCAGGTGGCGAGGCATCCCGAGCGGCCGCATTTCCGCGATTACGTGGCCGGGCTGGCCGACGACTTCATTCCGCTGGCCGGTGACCGCGCCTTTGCCGACGACCAGGCGATCCTTGGCGGGCTGGCCCGGATCGACGGTCGCAAGGTGATGCTGATCGGGCATGAGAAAGGCTCGGACACGACCAGCCGGCTGAAGCATAATTTCGGGATGGCCAAGCCCGAGGGCTATCGCAAGGCGATCCGGCTGATGGACCTGGCCGACCGGTTCGGTCTGCCGGTGGTGAGCCTGGTCGACACGCCGGGCGCGTTTCCCGGTGTCCAGGCCGAGGAGCGCGGCCAGGCCGAAGCGATCGCCCGCTCGACCGAACGCGGCCTGTCGCTCGGCGTGCCCTCGATCGCCGCGGTGGTGGGCGAGGGCGGCTCGGGCGGCGCCATCGCGATTGCCGCTGCCAGCCGGGTATTGATGCTGGAGCATGCGGTGTATTCGGTGATCAGCCCCGAAGGCTGCGCTTCCATCCTGTGGCGCACCGCCGACAAGGCCGCCGACGCCGCCGAGGCGATGCGCATCACCGCGGCCGATCTGCTTTCGCTCAAGGTCATCGACCGGATCGTCCCCGAGCCCTTGGGGGGCGCGCATCGTGCTCCGGCGGAGGCCATCGCCAATCTCAAGGCGGCGATCGTGGAAGAGCTGGACGGCCTGTCCGGAAAATCCCCCGACCAACTGCGCAAGGCCCGCCGCGAGAAATTCCTCGCCATCGCATGACGTGACGCCTTGCGCGGTGCCCAAGGCCCCGCTAGAGGCCCGTCCCAGAGTGGGCGTGTAGCTCAGTGGTAGAGCACTGTGTTGACATCGCAGGGGTCGCAAGTTCAATCCTTGCCACGCCCACCATTAGAAGCCTCGGAAAACCTTGCGGTTTTCTGGGGCTTTTTCTTTGGCTCTCGTCGTAATTGAAGCGGACGTACGTTCAGGCGCCGCGGGCGTTGGGAGCTAGCCGAAAGGCGAATTGCTTGAGCTTGTCGATAGAACTTAGGAAGGTCAGGACGCGATCTGGTTCTTGGATTCGCGGCGCTGGCCGAACAGGATGCCCTGCTCCAGTCGCGCGCAAAGTTCGGCGTAGAAGTCGCTGAGGAAGCCGAAGTCGTCGCCGTCGCTGGGTATATCGAACTTCTCGCGGATGGTGCGGGCGACGGTGGCGATGGCCACGGGCTGCTCGGCCCGGAGCACGTTTTCCAGGCGTTGCAATTCGTAGATTCCGTACGTCGACAGGGCCGCCTCGGGAAACTGGCGATGCACCTGGCGCGATGCACCGACCAGATCGTAAGAAAGCTTGGTCTTTCGCACCTCTGCCACCCAGGTTCCGGCGACCAGATCGCCGACGCGAAGTCGGTCGCG
>Ga0310813_10000198_pt1 | contig 44208 bp, 31 predicted proteins | sample YN3metagenome_FD_203086 | JGI IMG/M metagenome (GOLD analysis project Ga0310813, IMG submission 203086) | Soil microbial communities from experimental microcosm in Duke University, North Carolina, United States - YN3 | ecosystem: Engineered > Artificial ecosystem > Soil microcosm > Unclassified...
CGCCCGTTTCACCGTGGCCAACGATCCGGCCACGGTGACCGGCGCGATCGAGCGCGGAGTCACGGTCGACGAGATCAAGCGCAAGAGTGCGTTCGGCAGCGATCTCGACCGCCTCGACAAGGCTCTTGTCTCCCTCTTGGGATTGGAGCGCTGAGCGATGTGGCAGATACGCAAAAGGCAGCAGCAGGCCCTACCGACGGAGGCGGCGCCGGCCGCTGAAGAGGAGCGGGTTGCCCCCTTCGCCGAACGGCGGCTGATGAACGTCGGCGATGCCGGCGCTTTCGCGAACCGCGATGCCAACACCGAACTCAAGGTCGAGCTTCACCAGCGGCTCCTCGACCTCATCAACCTGGCCGCGCTCGAAAGCATGTCGCGCGCGCAGATCGAGGATGAGATCGGCGAGCTCATCCAGGAAGAGATCGCCAAGCAGAACCATGCGCTGAACCAGGTCGAACGGCGGCAACTGGTCGACGACGTCCTTGACGAATTGCTGGGCCTCGGTCCGCTCGAGCCGTTGCTCAAGGATCCGACGATTACCGACATCCTCGTCAACGGTCACAACCGTATTTTCGTCGAACGCTACGGTTCGCTCGAAGCGAGCTCGGCGCGGTTCAAGGACGACCGGCATCTGATCCGGATCATCCAGAAGATCGTTTCGGCGGTCGGCCGCCGGGTGGACGAAAGCTCGCCGCTGGTGGACGCCCGGCTGGCGGACGGCAGCCGCGTCAATGCGGTGGTCCCGCCGCTCGCCATCGATGGTCCTCTGCTGTCCATCCGCAAGTTTGCCAAGGTTCCGATTTCGATGGACCGGCTGGTCGAGATCGGGTCGCTTCCTCAAGCAATTGCCGAAGTGCTGCAGGCGATCGTCAAATCGCGCCGCAACGTGCTCATTTCAGGGGGCACGGGGTCAGGCAAGACCACCATGCTCAACGCCATGTCGGCCTATATCGACGGTCGCGAGCGTATCGTGACAATCGAGGACAGCGCCGAATTGCAGCTTCAGCAGGCGCATGTCGCGCGGCTGGAAACGCGCCCGCCCAATACCGAGGGCAGGGGCGAGATTGCGCAGCGCGACCTCGTCAAGAACGCGCTTCGCATGCGGCCCGACCGGATCATCGTCGGCGAAGTTCGCGCCGGCGAAGCCTTCGACATGCTGCAGGCGATGAACACCGGCCACGACGGGTCGATGACGACCGTGCACGCCAACACCGCGCGCGACGCGGTCTCCCGCATCGAGCAGATGATCGGCATGTCTGGCATCGATATTCCGGCCCGCTCGGCCCGCGCGCAAATCGCCTCGGCGATAAATATCGTCCTGCAATTGGTGCGCCTGTCCGACGGCCGCCGCCGCCTCATCAGCGTGTCGGAAATCACCGGCATGGAAGGCGAGGTCGTGACCATGCAGGAGATCTTCCGCTTCCGGCAGACCGGTCGCGCGGCCGACGGCGAGGTCCTGGGGCGGTTCGAGGCGACGGGCATTCGCCCGCGGTTCCTCGACGATGCGATCAGCCACGGCATCATGCTGTCGCCCGATCTGTTCCGGCCCGAAGTGAGCTTTGAGCCATGACCGACGATCTGCTGCGCGTGCTGATTCTGGTGCTGGTATTCGCCGCCGTGCTTCTGGTCGTCGAAGTGTTGCTCGGCGGTTATTTGCGGTCGCGCAGCAAGGACCGATCGATCAACCAGCGTCTGCGGATGATCAGTCATGGCGTGTCGCGCGCCGATACGATGAGCACGCTGCGGCGGCACAATCTGGATATGGTCGGCAAGGTGCCCGCACCGTTCCAGGCGATCGTCCGCAAGCTCGAGCGGACGTTGCTCGCCGCCGGGCTGCTGATCCCGACCGGACGCCTCTTGGCCCTGATCGTCCTTGCACCGGTGCTGGTCATGGCCGTCATCATCCTGGCCATGCTGGTGGCCGGCGCGCCGATTGGTTTCGGACGGCTGCTGCTGGTGGGCACATTCGCTGCCGTCGTCGGCTCGCTGATCCCGCTGATGCTGCTGAGCCGCCGGGCCCAGGCGCGGCGCAAGAAGATGCAGGAGCAATTTCCCGTTGCGCTTGATGTGTTCGTCCGGGGCCTTCGTGCGGGGCATCCAGTCGCCGCCGCGCTCGACCTTTTGACGGTGGAAATGCCCGATCCGATCGGATCGCAATTCGGGCTCGTGGTCGACGAGGTGACCTATGGCGCCGAACTTCGCGATTCCCTCGCCGCGCTGGCCGAACGCTGGGACCTCGACGACATGCGCATGTTCGTGGTCAGCTTGTCGGTGCAGCATGAAACCGGCGGCAATTTGGCCGAAATCCTGGAAAATCTTTCACGGGTGATCCGCGATCGCCAATCCATGCTGATGAAGGTGCGCGCGCTGTCGAGCGAGGGGCGCATGACGGCGGTCATCCTCACCCTACTGCCGGTCCTGACGTTCGGCGGGCTCTTCCTGCTCAATGCCAAATTCTACCTGCAGGTGGCCGACGATCCGATGTTCGTGCCGGGCTTCGCGGCGCTTGTTCTCCTGTACTGCATCGGGTTTGTCACGATCCGGCGCATGGTCGATCTGAAGGTCTAGGCGATGCTCGAACTGCTGGCGCAAAATCCGATCGCGCGCATCAGTCTGCTGGTGCTGCTGTTCTCCGCGGTGGGCACGGCCGCTTATGCGGTGGTGAACTGGACATCGGCGCGGCGTGACCTGCGCAGGCGGCTCGAACCCGCGGGGGCACCGCTGCCTTCCGTCCTGGCGCCAGGCCACAGCCTCCGCGGCGACCAGACTCGAAGCGCATGGAACAGGATCATCGAGAGGGTCGAGCGCTCCGGTCTAAGCCTCGCCGACACCAACGACCGCGAGCTTCGTCAGAAACTCGCGGCGGCCGGCTTCAACAGTCCGGTCGCGCCGCGCGTCTACACGCTGGTCCGGCTCATATTGGTGGTCCTGCTCCCTGCCCTTGTGCTGTTTGTGCACTGGATGGCCGCCGATGGTACCGGCATGATCGCGCTGTACGTGCAGGCGATGATCGCGGCCTTGCTCGGACTGTATGTCCCGGCGTTGGTGGTGCGGGCAAAAGGCGATCGCCGGCGGCAGGCGCTGGTGAACGGGTTTCCCGATGCCCTCGACCTCATGCTGGTGTGCGTCGAAGCCGGGCTGGGCCTCGAAGCCGCTTTCACCAAGGTCGGTCAGGAAATGGTCCACTCCCACCCGCTGATCGCCGAACAATTGAGCCAGTTGGTACTCGAACTGAGGGCCGGCCGTAGCCGCGAAGACGCGCTTCGCCGTCTCGCCGACCGTGCCGGGGTGGACGAGATACGGGCCTTTTCGACCCTATTGATCCAGTCGACCAAACTCGGCTCCTCGGTCGGACAAACCCTTCGGATTTACGCCGCCGAGATGCGCGAAAAGCGTCGCATGCGCGCCGAGGAAAAGGCGCATCGCCTTCCCGTCCTTCTGTCGATCCCGCTGGTCGCCTGCATGCTTCCGGTGATGATCGGCGTGCTGATGCTGCCGGCGGCCATTCGGGTCATCCGGACCATCATTCCAGCGATGCAGGGGGCAAGCTGATGAAGATACTGGCGCTACCACTCGCCGCGATCCTTCTTCTGCCGGCGTGCGGCGCGAACCGGACCGTGGCCGTGAGGCCGCTTCCCACTGCGCTCGCGGCGGGCACTCATCCGGCATCGTTTCGAATCGCCGAAGCCAAGGGGCATCTGGCCCTCGGCAACGTGGCGTTGGCACTGGAGGGATTTCGCCGGGCCTTGCGCGAAGAACCGGAAAGCGCCGCCGCGCTGGTCGGTATGGCGAACTGCTACGATCTGATGGGCCGCAACGACCTGTCGCGCTCGTCCTTCGAAAAGGCGCTGGCGCTGCAGCCGCGTGATCAGGCGATCCTCGCCGCCTTCGCCCAATCGTTGACGCGTTCCGGGGCGACCCGGGAGGCGGCGCAGGTGCGACGCGAAGGCGCCCTTCAGGCTGGCAAGACCGCGGCCCCAGGACCGTCGCTGGCGGAAAGCATCCTGGCGGCAAGCAAGGCGGGCGCCTCCTTGCTGTCCGCTGGCGGCGTTTCCTTTGCGGCCTCGCTCGCGCCGCTCGCACAGCGGCCTTCGCCGCGCGGCGCCGCCTATCTGGAACGTACCGCCCTTGGCGAGACCTTGCTGGTCACCGGCAAGGCGCCCCACTGGAAGCCGCTGCCTGTGATGGCCGCAAAGGGCCCTGCGATGCCAGTGAAGCCCCCTTCACGTATCGCTGCCGCGCCCGTCGTCAAACTCACCATCCACAATGCCGGCTCGGTCGAAGGCGCGGCGGCACGCGCACGCCTGCATTTAAAGAAGCTCGGTTGGTCGGGGATCGCCATCGCCAATGGCGCTCAGGCGCTCGAGCGGACTGAATTGCTCTACCCCGCCGCCTTGGCCAAGGAAGGCGAACGATTGGCGGGACAGCTTCGGATACCGGTCGTGACGCGGCAGACGGAGACCCTCGATCGCATCGTCTTGCGGCTTGGCCGGGACGCGGCTTCCGCCACGCGTAGCTGATGCTCGCCCTTGCCCTGTTGCTCGCGGTCTCGGCGCCCACCGTCGATGGGGTAGCGGAGGCGAGGCACGCCCTTCGGCAAGGCCGCCCCATCCAGGCGCGCGAGATGGTTCGCAAGGCCATGGGCGACGGGGCCTCGGGGCCGGCGCTCGATCACCTGCTTGCCGATCTTGCCTTTGCCGAAGGACGCTGGGCCGAAGCGACGGTGCGCTATCAAGCCCTGATCCTTGGCGGAAAGCGAAGCGGTAATCTCTTCGAGCAGGCCGCCATTGCCGCGTTGAAGCAAGGCCATGACAAGGAAGCCATGGCATTGCTCGATTCCGGCGCCGCCTTGCCCGATGCGGGACCGCGCTTGTTCAGCCTTCGCGGAGTTATGGCTGACCGGCGGGAGGATTGGGCGGCCGCGGACGCCGCCTATCGGCAGGGGCTGAAGCTCGATCCGACCTCGCCGCAACTGCTCAACAATCATGGCTGGTCGCTGCTCCTGCGCGGCCAGTGGTTGGAAGCGCATCGGCTGATCGGCAAGGCGGCCGCGCTCGCCCCGGACGACAAGCGGATCCAGGCGAACCTCGAACTCGCGGCTTCGGCGCTCGCCGCCGACCTTCCCCGCCGCCGCGAAGGGGAAAGCAGTTCGTCCTTTGCCGCGCGGCTCAACGACGCGGGTGTTCTGGCGCTTCGGGCCGGTCAGAACGAGAAAGCGCAAGCGGCCTTTGCAGGGGCCCTCGAACAGAGCGAACACTGGTTTACGCGGGCCGCCAACAATCTCGCGCTCGCGGCGCCATCGGTCTCAACGAAGCGCTGACTTGCGGCTCTGCTGTTGGCTGGCCGGCACCACGATAAACCGGAAGTAGTCCGCCTCGCGCTTGATTTCGGCCATCTGCTCCGCGCCGCTACGCGAACGGGGCACACGAAGGCCGTTGCCGAACGCAAAGTGGCTGTGATCGCCTTCATCGAGCGATTCGAGGAGGTGATAGCCGCGCTGGCGAAGAGAGGCGGCAAGACTTGCATGGCTGACGCCTGCCGAGCGCACCACGTCCACCGCGCGACCGTGCAGGTGCCAGCTGTTTGTTGCACCGCCGACCCGGCGATTGCGATCGGGCGTACGCTTTAGGCTGGTGACCCGCCCGAACTGAGCGACAAAGCTGGCCGCCGACGAAAGGCTGAACCCGCTCGCGCCTTGCTCGGTAGGTCTGATGATGGGCCGGACAACTGAAACCTCGGCTCTGACCGGGCGAATCCCGAAGTCGGTCTCGGGACCGGTGCTGATGGCGAAGGCCAATGCCGACAACAGAATCACTGCCACTCCCCCAAGCGAACCGGTTTGATCCACTTACATCATTCGCCGATTGCGCGCATCATTAACCTGCGTTGCTCTGCGACGCGGAGCCGGCGTCCCCCTTAGCGCGATGTCGCCAACGCCCCGCCCGGTCCGAACACGCGCTGCCATGCCTCCTCGGGCGTACGACCCCTGACCGCGGCGATAAGCTGATCGGCCAGCGGATCGTCGAGGTGGGTTCCAGCGGCGATATGCTGAAGCCAATAGGCCATGCCGACCTCGATCACCGGGCTCGGCAGATTACGCGCGGCACGCTCGCGGCGGGTAGCGAGCCAGCGTTGGGGGAGCTTCTGGCTCCCGTCCATCGCGATCTGCGCGAGGCGGTGGCGGAGCGCGGGATTAGCGAAGCGGGCGAGGAGGTCCACTGCATAGCTCTCGAGATCCTGCCCCGGCTCCGCGGCAATCGTCGGCGCCGCTTCTTCGACCATCAGGCGCCGGACCTGCGCCCGGAGCGCGGGGTCGGCAACCGCCTCGTGCACGAACTCATGCCCTGCGGCGAGCCCGGCATAAGCGAGCCATGAGTGGGCGCCGTTGAGCATCCGCAGCTTGGCGGTCTCGTACGGTGCGACATCGGCGACGAACTGGGCGCCGTGGGCGTCCCAGCTGGGGCGGGGGCCGGCGAAGCGGTCTTCGATCACCCACTGGCTGAACGGCTCGGTCGCGACCGCGCCTTCGTCACGAAGCCCGATCCGCGCCTCGAGTGCGGCGATGTCGGCTGACGTGGTCGCGGGGACGATGCGGTCGATCATGCTGCCGGGCGTGGTGCACTCGGCCTCGAACCAGCCGGCCAGCGCAGGATCATCGACCAGCCATTCGCGCATCAGGCGCCCTAGCGTCTCGCCGTTGGCCGACAGATTGTCGCAGCTCAGAAGAGTAACGCCGGGCAAGCCCGCGGCGCGGCGCCGGGCGAAAGCGTCGGCGAGGATCGGATAGAAACCTTTGGCCGCGAGCGATCGGTCGAGCGAGCCGTCGGCGGCGCGGCAATAGCCTTTTTCGGTGACGGTGAAGCTGACGATCCGGCACGCGAGCGACGCGATCCGGTCGATCACGCGCGCACGGTCGGTGCCCGCGACCAGCACCTCGCGGACCGCGCCGATCACCCGCGTCGTCTCGCCATCCGCCGAGCGCTCGGTCAGTGTGTAAAGGCCGTCCTGCGGCATCAGCTGGTCGGCGACGATTCGGGAACGGAGCGAAACGCCCGCGATCATCCACCCCGTCTCGCCCGCCGCGAGACAGGCATCGGTGTACCAAGCCTGGTGCGCGCGGTGGAAGGCGCCGATCCCGAAATGGACGATCCCGATCCCTTGCCCAAGGTCATAGGTCGGTCGCGCGACCGTGGGCGGCACCTGGTCGATCGTGGCCTCGGACAGCCTCACAGGCGGTAGGCCGCTTTGGCGAAGTCGTAGGCGAGGCCCCGCGCGAGGTCGGCCGCTTCCCAATCCTCGAGCCGGTGCTCGACCACGAGCTCGGCAAGGAAGCCGCAATCGATCCGGCGGGCGAGGTCGTGGCGGGCGGGGATCGATAGAAAGGCGCGGGTGTCGTCGTTGAACCCTACCGTGTTGTAGAAGCCCGCGGTCTCGGTGGTCATGCGGCGGAAGCGGCGCATCCCTTCGGGGCTGTCGTGAAACCACCATGACGGCCCGAGTTTCAGCACCGGATAATGGCCGGCGAGCGGGGCTAGCTCGCGGGCGTAGGTGCTTTCGTCCAGGGTGAAGAGGATGATCGAAAGCGCGGGGTCGTTGCCGTAGCGGCCAAGCAGCGGCCGGAGGTTCTCGACATAGTCGGTGCGGGTCGGGATGTCGGCGCCCTTGTCGCGGCCGAAGCGGGCGAACAATTGCGCGTTGTGATTGCGGAAAGAGCCGGGATGGATCTGCATCACCAGTCCGTCATCGAGGCTCATTCCCGCCATCTCGGTCAGCATCTGCGCACGGAACAGTTCGGCGTCGGCGGGGGAGGCCGATCCCGTGCTGACCCGCGCGAACAGCGCCTCGGCCTCGGCCGCCGAAAGATCGGCAGTGCGGGGCGTGGGGTGCCCGTGATCGGTGCTGGTCGCCCCCATGCGCTTGAAAAAGGCGCGGCGCTGCCGGTGCGCCGCGAGATAGCCGCGCCACGACCCGCAATCTTCCCCGGTCATCTCGGACAGGGCGCGGAGATTGGCGGCGAAGCCTTCGAACTCGGGATCGATCACGCTGTCGGGGCGATAGGCGGTGATGACCCGCCCGTTCCAGTCGCTGTCGCGGATCGCCTGGTGATGGGCGAGCGTGTCGAGCGGCCCTTCGGTGGTCGCGATCACCTCGATCCCGAAGCGGTCGAACAGCGCGCGCGGGCGGAACGCCGGGGTGGCGAGCGCGTCGGTGATCGTGTCGTAGATGTCGTCCGCGGTGTCGCCGTCCAGCATGACCTCGATCCCGAAGGCTTCGGCGAACACCCAGTCGAGCCACACGCGCGAGGGCGTGCCGCGAAACAGGTGGTAATGCTCGGCCAGGATCCGCCACGCCTGGCGCGGGTCGTAGGGCCGCTGCCCTTCGACCGTCGGGACCCCGAGGTCCTCAAGCGCGATCCCCTGCGAATAGAGCATCCGGAAGAGATAATGGTCGGGGACCAGCAGCAGTTCGGTGGCATTGGCGAACGGCTCGTCGGTCGCCCACCAGCGCGGGTCGGTGTGGCCGTGCGGGCTGACGATCGGGAGGTCCGCCACCATCTCGTACAGCGCGCGGGCGACCGAGCGGGTGGCGGGGTCGGCCGGGAGCAGGCGGTCGGGATGGAGAAGGAGGGGACGGGGCATCAGTCTTCCAAGGCAGTGAAGCGAAAATCGCGGAACCGGGCGCGCCCTGGTCCGGCGGCATAAAGGCCGGGGCGAAGCATCAGGAACCCCCCGCGGACATTATGGTGATAGCCCGACACTTCCATCCCGCGATCGAAGCGATGCCAGGTCCGGCCATCGTCCCCGCTGGTGTCGAAGGTGACGATATGGCGGTGGTTGGTGACCCGCATCCGCATCCGCTTGCCGTGCGGATTGGGGGGACGCCCGCGCTCGATCCCATATTGATGCGTGACGAAGCGCTCCGCATCAAAGCCGAGCCCGGCGTAGAGCTTGTCGTCGTAGAACAGGATCAGCCCCGCTCGGCCGCCCGGCGCACATTCGATGTCGCATTCGAAGCGGTAGCTCGGGTCCCCGGCGGTGAGCAGCAAGGGCGATCCGCTCGACGGTGCCTCGCCCTTGCCGGTGAGATGGAGGGTGCCGTCCGTAACCGTCACGCGCGAGGCTTCGTCGGCGGCGGGGCGGAAGAACACCCATTTGCTGCCGAGCGCCAGCGGCGCTGAGAAGTCGTCCGACAGCGGCATGCCGTGGGGCACGATGCTTCCGCCCTTGGGCTTCGCCATCGGGCGGGACAGGTCGCCGCCGGTCATCTGGAACCAGCCGTCGGCGGTGAACCGCACGGGGTCGAGCAGGCACTGACGACCCAGCGTCCACAAGCCGTTCTCATAGCCGTGATACAGCGACCACCACGACCCGTCGGGCGCATCGATCAGCGAGGCGTGGCCCCGCGACCACCAGGCTTCGTCGAGGGAGGTCGTTCGCACCAGCGGATTGCCGGGATGCTGCTGCCACGGCCCGTGAATCGAGCGCGAGCGCGCGGCGATGACCATGTGCCCGGTCGGTGGTCCCGCGGTCCCGCCCACCGCCGTCAGCATGTAGAACCACTTCCCGATGCGGTGGATCTTGGGGCCTTCGGGCGAAAAGCCCTCGACCACCCAATCCTGCGGGTAGCGCCACGGGTCGTAGACATGCTCGACCGGTCCGGCGAGCGACAGGCCGTCGGGCGACAGGCGAACGCGGTCGCCGCCCGACAGGAACAGCCATTTGCTGCCATCCTCGCCGAGCGCCCAGCAGGGGTCGATGTGGCGCGGAAGGCCGAGCGGAACGGGGTCGCTCCACGGCCCGTCGATCGAGCGCGAGTGAATGACGAAGATGTCGTTCTGCGGCTCGGCCTTGACCGGAATATAGAGCAGGAAGCGCGAGCCGTCGTGATGCAGGCTCGGCGCCCAGACCGAGCCGATGTTGCGGGTCAGCGCGGCCCTGCGCGGCTGCCAGTTCACCAGATCGCGCGAGTGCCAAATGGTGAGACCCGGGTAAGCGTCGAAGGTCGAAAAGGTCGCGTAATAGTCGCGCCCGACCCGCAACACGCTGGGATCGGGATGGTCGCCCGAGAGTACCGGATTGAGGAACGTGCCGTCACCACGGTCGGCCTTGCGCTGGCGGTCGAAGGTTCGGCCCCACCGCCGATCCGGTGCGGTCGCCGTTCGCCCGCCGGCGGGAACGGGCAGGGTGATGCCGAGCCCGGCGACACCGGCCGCGCCCAAGGCTCCGCGCCGGGTGACCTCCATCAGCCGAGGCCCGTGGTGCGCGCCCAGCTCCGCCAAAGCTCGGGCCAGGCTTCGACCGGTTTGCCGACCGCCTTGCGCAGCCCGAAGCCATGGCCGCCATGCTCGAAAAGATGCGTTTCGACGCGGATCCGGCGGGCCTTGAGCGCTGCATGGAGCCGCTCGGAATTGGCGACCGGCACGACGTCGTCGTCCTCGGCATGAAGCAGGAAAAAGGGCGGCGCATCGGCCGGCACGTTGCGATCGGGCGAATGGGCGGCCTCGAGCGCGGGGGAGGGGGCCGGCCCCAGCAGAAGGGCCCGCGATCCGGCATGGGCGATGGCCGGGTCCATGCTGACCACCGGATAGATGGGCGCGGCGCAGATCGGCCTGGCGGAAAGCCTGTCGGCAGCATCGACCGGTGCGTAGGTAGCCGCGGCGAAGCGGGTCGCAAGGTCGGCGCAGACATGGCCACCGGCCGAAAAGCCCATGGCAGCGACGCGTTCGGGATCGAGGCCGTAGTCGCGGGCGCGATACCGGATCAGGCGCATCGCGCGATGGGCATCGGCAAGCGGGGTGTCGGGCCCGCTTTTCCAGCCTTCGCCGGGCAGGCGGTAGAACAGGACAAAGGCGGTGAACCCGCGCGCGGCAAGCCAGCGCGCCATTTCATAGCCTTCCTTGTCGACGACTACCCAGCGATAGCCACCACCCGGCGTCAGCAGCACCGCGGCGCCATTGGGCCGGTCGGGCCGGAACACCGCCATGCGCGGGCGCGAAATGCCATACACCGCGCGGTCGGTGACGAGGCTGTCGGTGGAGCGCTCGTCGACCGTTTCCACCAGGGTCGCCGCCGGCCGTCCGGGCGCGCCGCGCGGCCACAGGTCGACCGTTTCGGTCGGCTGGGGCAAGCCGGGCGGAAGCGGCTTGCGCGCGACGGGCGGCGGCGTTTGCGCCCCCGCCCGCGCGCCGAGGGCGACGGCGAGGCCCGCCGCGACGAGCGACCGGCGATCGATGCCCGCCGTGTCGCCGCGCCGCGTCATGCCGCCGTCGCCGGGCACAAGGTCAGTATTTGACCCGCGCACCGAACAGGAAGGTGCGGCCGAAGTGGTTGTTCTCGTAGTTCCGGTTGGCGTCGAAATCGGTGTAGCGATAGCGATATTCGTCGGTGAGGTTGTTGCCCTCGACCGACAATTCGAGCCACTCGGTAAACTTGTAGCGCACCGACGCATCGATGTTGGTGGTCGGCGCATAGCCTTCGAAGATGTTGCCGGTGCCCGAGTTGGCGTCGATGTAGCGGCCGCGATAGCTGGCCGACACGCGGGCGCTGAACCGGCCGTCGTCGTAATAAAGCGTGCCGTTGTAGGCTCGCTTCGACACGCCGAAGAGCGTGGCGTTGCGAACGCTCGAGATGAGCGGCCCGCCCGGGACGATCGCCGGACCCTGCACGTTGTAATCGGCGTCCGACTTGATGAAGGTCGCGTTGGCCAGCACGCCGAAATTCTTGATGATCGGCGCCCGCGTGAAGGCGTTGAACGGAATTTGCGCGGCCAGCTCGACGCCCTTGAGAGTAGCACCGCTGCCGTTGACGTTGGCGGTGATCGTGTAGAGCTGGTTGGGATCAAAATTGATGAACGCCGGCGAGCTCGGCGGCAGCGCTTCCTTGGGCAAGCCGGTCGACGCGAAGGTCGCGCTGAACGCCTGGCTGATCGGGAAGCTTTCGACCTTCTTGATGAAGCCCGCGACCGACAGGATCGCTTGCGGCGCGAAATACCATTCGACGCCGAGATCGTAGTTGGTGGCGCGATAAGGATCGAGGTTGGGATTGCCGTAGCTGATCCGGTAATTGAACCCGTCGATGGTGCCGCCCGGGGTCAGGTTGCCGAGCGTCGGGCGGGTGATCACCTTGGCCGCCGCGGCGCGGATGATCACGTCCCGGGTCGGATACAGCGCGAGGTTGAGCGCGGGCAGCCAGTCGTCATAGTTACGCTTCACCGTGACGGTCGCGCCTGACAGCACGCCGGTCGACCGCTGCGCGGTGTGGGCGTAGCGGACGCCCGCATTGCCGGCATAGTCCATGCCGAACAGCGCGCCCTTGACGTTCAGTTCGAGATAGCCACCCGAGGTGGTTTCCCGAACCGAGCGGGTGTTGCCCGTGTCGGGATTGGCGGTGCGATTGTAGAGCTGGGTGAACGCTGTGGTGGCGGCGAGATCGGGGATCAGCCACTGGGTGGTGGTGCCCGCCGGCTGCCCGGCCTTGCCGAGCGTGAACAGCTCGGCCAGCTGCGAGGTGACGGGGAAGCCATAGACCGCGGTTGGGCCGAACACCGAGGTCGCCGTACAGGCGATCGTCCCCGAGGTGCTGGTGACGAGGCTGGTACCGCCATTACCGCAGACGGCGGTATCGCGGGTGAAGGCGATCGAGTTGAAGTCGAACTGGCGCCACACGCCGCCGGCCTTGACCGTGATCTGATCGCTGACGTCCCACTCGCCGCGTATCTGCCCGGTCTTGAACCGGTTGGTGACGTTGGACGGCCGGTCGCGGATTTCGGCCAGCTGGAAGGTCGAAGGCTGTGTCACGTCGGGCGTGCCGAAGGTCAGCACCGGCGCCCGCATGTTGCTGTAGTCGTACGAATAGCCGCGCGAATCGCGATCGTCGAAGACGATGGTGGTCTCGACCGGAATATCGGCATCCGACTTGGACAAGCCGCCGAGCACGGTGAAGCGCAGCCGGTCGGTCAGGTCCTGGTCGAACTTGGCGCCGACCTGATAGAAGCTCGTTTCCGACTGACGCAGATAATGCTCGGTACGGACATAGACGTCGTTCAGCGTCGCCGAGATGAGGTTGTTGTTGCCGTCGATGACCGGATTGACGACATCGATGCTGCGCTCGTTCGAACGGAGCAGCACTTCGCCCCATTTCTCTTCGCGATCCTCGCTGAAGCGCGAATAGAGCGCGTCGATGGCAAGCTTGGTGCCTTCGCGCGGCGCGAACTGGAGCGAGCCCGTCAGGCCCAGCCGCTCGCGGTCGTGGCCGATCTCACCGTAGCGCGGGATACGCGGGTGAAAGGCGAGCGCAACCGAATCGCACGCCGTGCTCGGGCGGTAGGTGCCGCCGGTGTTGACGGTGGGGGTGGTGCTGGTCGCGCTTGAATAAAAGCAGGGCGTTCCGTTGACGCTGTCGAACCGCGCCTGCGCCCAGCGAACGCTATTGTTGCCGAGTTCGAGGTTGTCGGTCTTGGAATAGGCCGCGGAGACCGAGGCGCCGATGGTCCCGGCGTCGTTCTTCCAGCTGACCAGCCCGGCCACGCGCGGCCCGAGGTTTTCCGAAAGATCGTTGTAGCTGCCGATCAGCGACACCGCGCCGTGGAACCCGCGCTTTCCGCCCAGCGGGTTGCCGGTGTTAAGATCGACCACCGCGCCCAGCGAGCCTTCGTCGAGGCTGGCTTCGGCGGTCTTGTGGACGACGAGGCTGGTGAACAGCTCGGATGCGAAGACGTTGAAGTCGAAGGCGCGGTCGCGGTTCGAGCTGGCGCCGTCGGTCGAGGTCGCCACGGTTTCGAGGCCATTCAAGCGAACCCGGGTGAATTGTGCGCCGAGACCGCGAACGGTGATCGCCCGGCCTTCGCCCGCGTCGCGCTGGATCGAGATGCCGGGAATGCGTTGCAGCGATTCGGCGAGGTTCTGATCGGGGAACTTGGCGATGTCTTCGGCGACGATCGCATCAACCGCCGCGACCGACTGGCGCTTGACGTTCAGCGCAGCCTCGAGGCTGCGCCGGAAGCCGGTGACGACGATCGCGTTGGTATCCTCGATCGCGTCCTCGGCATTCTGCGTGGCGGGATCGGCGGTGGCGGGATCGGCCGCAACGGGAGCGGCGGTATCGGCGGGCGGAGCGACCGTCTGCGCGTGCGCCGCCGGAACCCACAGTGCAACGCTGCTTGCCAGCGCAATCCGGATCGGCGTCAACCGATTTGTCACACGACGCATGCTTGGAATCTCCCCTCGAAACCGACACGTGTCACCGGTGTCAAAGGAAAGCGTCGCAAACCGGCAGTGCCCTCCTCGGCCCTTCGGAGCATCGACCGGTTCCTGCGCATACTTCGCGCCTACCCCTGTCACGTCCCGATGGTAACCGGTGTCATTTTGTATTGCTCCCCCATCCAGCCTCTGTCAAGAACCGCAGCGGGAGAGAGATATGAACCTTGTGAAGAGCCTGTTGCTTGGGCTGGCCGCCCTGTTCCTAGTGTCGAACGGGGGTATGGCGTGGGGCCAGTCGCATCCCCCTGATCCCACCCGCGGCGGGGCCGGCGGCCGGATCATCCGGGTCACCAGTCTCGCCAAGGACGGGCCGGGCACGCTCAAGGCCGCAATCGAGGCGAAGGGTCCGCGGATCGTGGTATTCGAGGTGGGGGGAATCATCGATCTCGGGCGCGACATCCTGACCATCGCCGAACCCTATCTGACGATCGCCGGCCAGACCGCGCCAGCGCCCGGAATCACGATCATCCGCGGCGGAATCGATGTCAAAGGCCACGACGTCAAACTGCAGCATCTGCGGGTACTGACCGGGGTCGACGGCCAGGCCAAGCTCAGCGGCTGGGAAGCCGACGCCTTCTCGACCGTCGCGGCCTATAATGTGGTGGTCGAAAACTGCACCTTCCTGTGGGCGATCGACGAGAACATGTCGGCCTCGGGTCCGCGGTTCACCGGCAACAGCGTGGCCGAATGGCGCAAGGGCACCAGCCACGACATCGTCTTTCGCCGCAATCTCGCGGCCGAAGGCCTAGCCGACGCCAGCCATCCCAAAGGCGAACATTCCAAGGGATCGTTGATCCACGACAACGCCACCGGCATCGTCTTCGACCGCAACATCTGGGCCCACAATGTCGAGCGCAGCCCGCTGGTGAAGGGCGGGGCGCAGGTGCTGATGGTGAACAACCTCATCTACAATCCGCGGGACCGCGCGGTGCACTATAATCTGATGGACCTCGAATGGGCGGGGCACCGGCCGGTCAACGGCCAGATCACCGCCGTCGGCAACGTCTATCGCGGCGGCAACGACACCGATCCCGACCTGCCCTTCCTGACCATCGGCGGGATCGGCGACCTCGATTTTTACGGCCGCGACAACCGCGCGGTGGATCGCTTCGGAAAGCCGCTGCCGATGACCGGCCGTTACGGGGAAACCCCGGCCAGGATCATCGAGGCCAAGGCGCCGCTGGCGAGCTTGACCGGCTACGACATCATGCCGAGCGGCGAGGTCGAGACGACGCTTCTCGCGACCGCCGGCGCACGTCCGTGGGATCGCGGGCCCGAGGAAACCCGCGTGCTGTTCTTCATCGCCGAAGGGCGCGGCGACATCATCGACGATGAAAAGGTGGTCGGCGGTTATCCGAAGGTCGCCCCGACCCGCGCGCCGTTCGATCCTGCGGCATGGAACCTCGGTGACATGACCCCCCGCTCGGGCCGCTATCCGGGGCAGAAGGCGGGCGCGCAGGAGCATCTGAGCCCGCGCGACCGGGCGATGCGGGCGGGCGGACAATGATCCTCGTCGCCGCGCTCGCCCTGCTCGCCCCCGCGCCGCCGATGGTCGTGGTCGACGAGCAGGCGGTGGCCGTCCGCGAGGCACCGCCGCACGGTGCGATCGGCATGTCCACCGCCCACCGCATCAGCGACGCCGCGCCCCAGCCCCGGACGATGGAATTTCGTCGGCGAGTGCTCGACCCGGGCGCCGCGATCGGCGCGCATCCGATCGCCCATGACGAGGTCTATTACGTCACCGCCGGCACCGGAATCGTCGTTTCGGACGGGGTCGAAGCCACACTCAAACCGGGGATGGCCGCCTATCTCTACCAAGGCGCAACCGTCGGCATCCGCCAGACGGGGACCGCCCCGCTGTCGCTGATCATCGCCTATCCGGTCGCGGCGAAGCGGCCCTAGCTGCCCGGCTGGATATAAGGGACGCGCGCGAACAGCTGCCGCTCCCACGACCGGGGATCGTCCTCGACCCGGCTGACGGTGTCGAACACCATGGTCGCGCGGCGTTCGAGGTCGTAGGGCGCCCAGCCGGGATCGCCGGTGCGCGCGAAACGCACGAAAGCGGCCATCACCACCTTGCTCATCCGCGCCTGCGCGGCGGTCGGCGAGGGGACGGTGCCGAACGACAGGCCGATGTCGTCGGTATGTTTGGCCCCCTCGAAATCGAGCTGGTAGACCCAGCTGTTGCGGGTGCCCTGCCGCGCCCGCGCCTCGGCTTCCTCGACCTGTCCGCGCCAGCTTCGCGCGGCGGTGACGATGCGATGGAATTGCTCGAGCGGCGAGGCCTGCGGATAGCGCTCGCGGAAGCGGGCGACGACCCAGTGCGGTTCGATGTCGATCCGCATTTCGGGCGCGATCCGCGCCGCCAGATTGTCCCACGAGAGGCCCGACAGCTGCTTCGAGTCCGCGCTGTAGAAGGCGCGGGTTTCCAGCACCGTATTGCCGAGGAGCATGGGGATCGCGCGCGACTGGGCCGGCGCGTCGGGCCAGAACGGGTGGCGCGCCAGGCTGCGCATGTCGAGCACCGGACCCATGTAGAGACCGCCGCCCAGTACCGGATCGGTCGCGTCTAGCGCGGCGACCAGGGCGTCGAACGGTGCGGTCGCGGGATCGACCCCGTCGCCCAGTTTCGCCCGAAAGGCGGCGGTGCGCTTGGCGGCGTTTAGCGGGCCGCTGGCGGTAACCTGCTGGCCGCTCATGGTGATGGCCTTGTGGAACAGGCCGGCCGCGGCAGGCATCGCCATCATGGTGGCGATCTTGGCGCCGCCGCCCGATTGTCCGAACACCGTGACGTTGCCGGGATCGCCGCCAAAGGATGCGACGTTGCGCCTTACCCACTGGAGCGCCGCGATCAGGTCGAGCTGTCCGGCATTGCCCGAATCGGGAAACCGCTCGGGCTGGTAGAGATAGCCGAAGATGTTGAGGCGGTGATTGACCGTCACCACGACCACATCGCCGCCCCGGGCCAGCGCGGCGCCATCGTTCACGGGATCGGTGACCGAACCCGCCGAATAAGCGCCGCCATGGATATAGACCATGACCGGGCGCGGGCGGGCGGATCGGAGCGCGGGCGTCCACAGGTTGAGGAACAGGCAGTCTTCGGACTGCGGGGCGTAGCGATCGCCTTTCTGCGGACAGACCGGCCCGAAGCCGCCGTCGGCGGTTTGCTCGGCCCTGGTCGTCGGCACCGGCGGCTGGAAGCGTTCGGCGCGGGCGTAGCGGATGCCGCGAAAAGCGAGACTGCCAAGGCCGCTTTCCGAACCGCGATAGCGGCCGGCCGGGGTCGCGGCGATTACGGGGCGGCCGGCAGCGGCCCGCGCGGCGAGGGGCAAAGCAGCGGTGCCGAGGCCGGCCGCGAGCACGCCCCGCCGGGACCAGCGATCAGCGGCGGACATCGCCTGCTCCTGCGCTGAAGCCGTCCAGCATCGCCCGGCCGATCAGCGCCATGTCGCCCGGGATCGAATGCTTGAGCGCGGTCATCGCCAGACCCCTCTCGGCAATAACGGGCAACTCGGCACCCGCCAGCCAGCCATCGATCACGCCGGCCGCGAAGGCATCGCCCGTCCCGATCCGCTCGACGATGCCGGTGATGGCGAGGTCGGCGGTCTGGCGTGCGCCGTCGCGCGTATCGACCCGCGCCGCGATCCGGTGATGATCGGCGCCGACGATCTGCCGCGCGGTCGAGGCGATAAGTTGCAGTCGGGGAAAGGCCGCGAAAGCCGCTTCGGCCGCCTCTCGCCGCCGGTCTTCGCCGTCGCCCGAAAAAACCTTGCCGAGCAGCAAGGAGACGTCGCGGTGATTGCCGATCAGGATCGTAGCATCGGCGACCAGATCGCGCAGGATAGGTGCCGGATCGGCGTCCCACGCGCCCCACAGGGCGCCGCGATAATTGCCATCGAAGCAGATCGGAACACCCGCCGCCAGGGCCGTCGTGTGCGCGGCCTTGGCAAGCGCGACCCCGCCCGGTCCGAGCGCCGGGGTGATCCCGCCGGTATGAAAAAGCCGCGCTCCTTCAAGCGCGCCGGCGAAGTCGATCGCATCGGGCACCGCCAGCGCGAAGGCACTGCCGGCGCGGTCATAGGTGATCGAGGAAGGGCGCGACCCGGCGCCTTCCTCCATGAAATACAGGCCCATCCGGCCCGGAGCGCGAGCGAGGAAGCGGCAATTGACGCCGGCAGCGCGAAGGCTGCCCACCGCGCGGTCGCCCAGCGCATTGTCGCTCACCACCCCAGCGAAGCGGACGTCGTGTTCGAGCGAGGCCAGCGCTGCCGCGACATTGGCCTCCGCGCCGCCGACGGCGAGGTCGAACGCTTGTGCCTGCACCATCAATTGCCGACCCGGCGGGGTCAGCCGGAGGAGCAATTCGCCGAAGCAGGTGACCGACATCCGCGCCCGTCGCTACCGCGCGAGCCAGCCGCCGTCGACCGCCAGCACCTGGCCGGTGACGTAATCCGACGCGCCCGAGGCGAGGAACACCGCGGTCCCCGCGATATCTTCCGGGCGACCCCAGCGACCGCTCGGAATGCGCTCGAGGATTTGGCGATTGCGGGTTTCGTCGGCTTGCAGCGCGGCGGTGTTGTTGGTCGCGATGTAGCCCGGCGCGATCGCGTTCACCTGGACGTTTGCGGGCGCCAGTTCGTTCGCCATCGCCCGGGTCACGCCCGCGACACCGCTCTTGGCGGCGGCGTAGCTCGGCACGCGAATCCCGCCCTGGAAGCTCAATAGGCTGGCGATGTTGATGATCTTGCCGCGGCCTTGCGCCGTCAGGTATCGGGACGCGGCCTGGCTGAGGAAGAACAGGCTTTTGAGATTGGTATCGACCACCGCGTCCCAATCCTCCTCGGTGAACTGGGCAAGGTCGTTGCGGCGGATGATCCCGGCATTGTTGACGAGGATGTCTATCCCGCCGAGCCCCGCCACCGTCTCCTCGACCACGCGGGCGAGCGGCTCTGTCGAGGACAGGTCGGCCGTAATGCTGACCGCCTTGCGCCCCGCCGCGCCGATCAGCGCCAGCGTCTCACCCGGCTGGCTTCGCCCGGCCAGCGCCACGTCGGCCCCGGCCTGGGCCAGGGCAACCGCGATGGCCTGCCCGATGCCGGTGTTGGCGCCGGTCACCAGCGCCCGTCGGTCGGCAAGGCTGAAATCGGTCATCGCCGCCCGCCGTCAGGCCGACACGTGTTCGCGCACGCCCGTCAGCTCGCGCAGATAGTTGCTGATGCCCTCGTCCTTCGAATTGGCGTAGAAATGCTCGGCGAACTTCTCGCCCGCGACCGCCGCCTTGAGCAAGTCCTGGTCGACGTTTTTCAGCACCGTCAGCATGTCGTGGCACGAGGCGGCCTTGAGCGCTTTGAGCTTGGTCCGGTTGGCGGCCATCAGATGCGCCCGCTCCTTGGGATAGCCGGCGCCGCCTTCATTCTCGAAGATCTTGCGGTAGCAGTCTTGGAGGTTGAGCTCGGCCGCCCAGCCGAAGCCCTTGGCATAGGGCATCGACATGCAATTGCCGTCGTTGATCTGGCTGAACAGGAACGCGTCGGTGGGATCGATCACCAGTCCGCAGAAGACGCCGGGCATCGCATTGCACGCCAGCATCGATCCCATGCCCGTTCCGCAGCCGGTGACCACGAAATCCGCTGCGCCCGAGTTCAGCACGATCCCCGCGAGAAGCCCGTTCATGACATAGGTCAGCGAGGCGGCATCGTCGGGGGTGTACATGCCATAATGATGCACTTCGTGGCCCATCGGCTCGGCGACGCTGCGCAATGCTTCTTCGACCGTGGCGCTTTTGGCGGCCTGGCTGTTCTCGATGATAAGCGCGATCTTCATGGCAGAACCTTTCTGAGCGGGCGGCGCTGCACCCTAGGTAACCGGTGTCAGCCTCTAGCGCGCCCCCTGCGTGGAAGGCAAGGCTAGTCGGCGGCAGGCGGCGCGACCGAGGAACGGCGCACGAGGTCGGACAGGAATTGCGAGGGCTGGTCGGTCGCCCGCGCCGGGTCGATCAGCTTAAGCGCGGCGGCGCGGGCCATGGAGACGATCGGCCACCGGACGGTGGTCATCGGCGGCCAGATGTGCGCGGCGATGGCGGTATCGTCGAACCCGACCAGCGACAGTTCGCGCGGCACGTCGATCTCGCGCTGCCGCGCGGCGTGAAGGGCGCCGGCGGCCATCTCGTCGTTGCTGGCGAAAATGGCGGTGGGACGGGGGCTGGCCTCGAGCAGGCGTTCGGCCGCCGCTCGCCCCGAATCGAAGGTATAATTGCCCTGCGCCAGCAGACCGGCGCCGACAGGCAGCCCGTGCCGCCCCATCGCCTCGACAAAGCCTTCGCGCCGTTCGCGCGCCGAGCGGAAGCCATCGGGCCCGGCGATCAGCCCGATCCTTTTGTGCCCCTGGCTGACCAGATAATCGACGGCGTTGCCGACCGCCTGCCGGTCGTTCGATTCGACCAGGTGCCGTTCGTCGTCGAGGCTCGCCGAACCCATCCGGACATAACCGCAGCCCAGTTCCCGGCACAGCGCCGCCAGGGCGTCGTTTTCCGAGATCGGCGGCAGGATCAGCACCCCGAAGAGGCGCTGCTGCTCGAGAAAGCCGCGCACATCGTCGAGCATGTCGGGCGAATGGCGATCGACCGGGCGCACTACCAAAGCGAATTCGGTATCGCGGATCGCCTCCAGCACGCCTTCCTGGAAGTTGATCACCATCTGCACGTTGGGATTGTCGTGCAGCATGCCGATCAGGAAATTGCGCCCCATCGCCAGGGCGCGGGCCTGCGGATTGGGGACATAGCCGAGGTCCGCGATCACCTTTTCCACCCGCTCGCGCGTATCCTTGTTGAGCAAGGGCGAGCGATTGATGACCCGGCTGACGGTCTTCTTCGACACCCCCGCGATCCGCGCGACATCGGTGATGGTCGGCTTTTCTTCCCGCCGTTCGCTCGGTGGCGCGGTTTGCTCGTTTGCGGGGTGGGGAGGGGAGGCCATCGTCGATAATGCTTGCAGCGCAACGCGGACCAAGGCAACCCGTCAGGATGACACCGGTTACCAAACCCGATCTGCTGCGCTGTCATGCGAACGATTCGGTTGCGGTCGCGCTTCGCCCGCTTGCGCCAGGAGAGGTTGTCGCCATCGACGGCCGGACGCTGGCGATCCGCACCGACGTTCCGCAGGGCCACAAGGTTGCGCTCTTTCCGCTCGAGCACGGCGCCGACGTCCGCAAATATGGCGCCGTGATCGGGCGGACCACCGCAGCGATCGAGCCGGGCGCGCACGTTCACAGCCACAACCTCGCCACAGCGCTTGCAGGCGAGGAGCGCTATGCGACGCCGGTCGCCGCTCCCGCGCCGGTCGCGGCGACGGGTTCACCGCTGGGATCATGGCAGGGTTATCGCCGGGCCGACGGTCGGGCCGCGACGCGCAACGAGGTGTGGATCATTCCTACGGTGGGGTGCGTCGGGCCTCTGGCAGAAGACCTCGCCCGCGAGGCCCGTGTCCGTCACGCCGGCCGCTGCGACGGCATCTTCGCTTATGCACATCCCCACGGCTGTTCGCAGCTCGGCGACGATCTGGCCGGCACCCGCGATGTCCTGGCGGGGCTGATCGACAATCCCAATGCCGGCGGCGTCCTGTTGCTCGGGCTGGGCTGCGAGTCGAATCAACTCGACGCCCTTCTCGATCGCGTCCCGGCGCGCAGCCGCGACAAGATCAACGTCGTGCGTGCGCAGGACGCGGGCGACGAGCGCGAACGGGGCCTGGCCGCGGTGGAGGCACTGGTCGATGCCATCGCCGATGCCCGCCGCGAACCCTGTCCGGCGTCAGACCTCGCCGTCGGGCTGAAATGTGGCGGATCCGACGGTTGGTCGGGCATCACCGCTAATCCCCTGCTCGGGCATTTTACCGATCGGTTGGTCGGGGCCGGCGGGCGCGCAATCCTGACCGAGATTCCGGAGATTTTCGGGGCCGAGCACGACCTGTTCGCGCGCGCCGCCGAGCCGGGGATCGCCGACTCCGCGGGCGACCTTCTCAATCGCTTCAAACGCTACTTTCTCGATGCCGGGCAGCCGGTTTCCGAAAATCCATCGCCCGGCAATATCGCGGGCGGGATCACCACGCTCGAGGAAAAGTCGCTCGGCGCGGTGATGAAAGGCGGGCGGGCGCCGCTGGTCGACGTGATCGACTACGGGCGCCAGGCGACGCGCGCGGGCCTGACCCTGCTCGAAGCCCCCGGCAACGACGCCGTCTCCTCCACCGCCCTGGCGGCGGCGGGAGCGACGGTGATCCTGTTCACCACCGGTCGCGGCACCCCGCTCGGCTTCCCGGTCCCGACGATCAAGGTGTCGTCCAACAGCGCGCTGGCCGCGGCCAAGCCGGGGTGGATCGATTTCGACGCCGGGCGGATGATCGAACAGGACCCTAAGTCAGTTCTCGATCAATTCTGCGACCGACTTCTCGCCATCGCAGGCGGCGAGGCCACCGCCGCGGAACGGGCCAACCAGCGCGCGATCGCCATCTGGAAGCGGGGAGTGACCCTGTGACGCAACATCCGGATTGCTTATGACACCGGTTTCCTATAGCCGTTCGCCGATGATCCGGGGGAGTGCAGATACGGCCGACATGGCCGGTGACGGGGTGGCCGACGCGTTCGTCGCTGCCCGGCGAGACGGTGCTGCGCTGACGACCTATCCGGGGCCTTTTCCGCAGGATCTTGCCGCCGCTTACGCCATTCAGGATCGCGCGATACGGCTGTGGGGCGATCGCGTCATCGGCGGGTGGAAGGTCGGGCGGATCAACGCGCCGGACGATGCCCGTCTCGGCGCCGACCGGATCGCGGGCCCGATCTTTTCCGACAGCATCGTCACCGCCGGATCGGCGAAAGCCGGGCGCATGCCGATCTTCAGGGGTGGGTTTGCCGCCGGGGAAGGCGAATTCATGCTCCGCCTCGCGCCGCGCGAAGGAGCGTTGCCGACCAGCGATCGCGAGACGCTCGAGTGGATCGACGCCGTCCGCATCGGGATCGAGGTCGCCTCCTCGCCTTATGCGCGGATCAACGCCGACGGGCCCTGTGTCACGGTGTCGGACCATGGCAATAACGCCGGGCTGGTGCTGGGCGCCGCGGTCCCGGCCGCGCTGTGGGGCAACCTGACCGATATCCGGGTCACCGCCTTCGTCGACGGCGAGAGCGTCGGAGCCAAGACTGCGGCCTCGATGCTCGATGGCCCGCTCGGCGCGGTGCGCTTTCTGCTGGCCAATCTTGCCGCACGCGGACTTCCGCTGTCCCCCGGTACCTGGGTGTCGAGCGGCGCGGTGACCGGCGTGCACGAGATCGGCCCGGGCCAGACATTCCGCGCCGAGTTCGATGGGATCGGTGCGGTGGAGTGTGCCATCGCCGAATGATTGGGTGGCCGGCATTGTAGGCCGGCGACCGCGAGAGGAGGAAGATCGATGTCCGAGGGAGCCGCCGCGGCCATGGCTGCTGGTCCCGCCGTCGAGAAAGCGGGCCGCCACCGCTGGGTGGTCGTCGGCCTGTTGTTCATGGCGACCGCGATCAACTACGTCGACCGGCAGATGATCGGCGTGCTGAAGCCGACCCTATCCGACGAATTCGGCTGGTCGGAACGCGATTATGCCAACATCGTCTTCTGGTTCCAGGTCGCCTATGCGATCGGTTACATCAGCTTCGGCAAGGTAGTGGACGCGATCGGCGCCCGGCTGGGCTATGCGGTCGCGATCGTCATCTGGACGGTCAGCCACATGGCGCACGGCCTGGCATCGGGCGTCACGAGCTTCGCCGCGGCCCGCTTCGGCCTCGGGATCGGGGAAAGCGGCAACTTCCCCGCCGGCATCCGCGCGGTCACCGACTGGTTTCCGCAAAAGGAACGCGCCTTCGCCATCGGCCTGTTCAACGCGGGCGCCAACGTCGGCGCGATCATCACGCCGCTGCTGGTCCCCGCACTGGTGCTGATGTTCGACTGGCGGGCAGCCTTTTTCATCACCGGACTGCTCGGCATCGCCTGGCTGGTCGCCTGGCTGGCGATCTATCGCCATCCGTCCGAACACAAGAAAGTCACCCCGGCCGAACTCGCGTGGATCCAGCAGGACCCCGCCGATCCGGCCGAGCCGATTGGTTGGAGCAAGCTGATCGGGCGGCGCGAAACCTGGGCCTATGCCCTCGGCAAATTTATCATCGACCCGATCTGGTGGTTCTTCCTGTTCTGGCTGCCGGGCTATCTGTTCGAACGCTACGATCTCGACCTCAAGACCTTCGGCCTGCCGCTGGCGGCGATCTACCTTATCTCCGACTTCGGCAGCATCGCCGGCGGATGGATGTCGTCGCAACTGATCAAGAGCGGCCGCACGCCCAATGTCGCACGCAAGCTCACCATGCTGTTCTGGGCGCTGTGCGTGATCCCGATCTATTTCGCGCAGGACATCGGCAACGTGTGGGTGGCGGTGCTGGTGATCGGGCTTGCCACCGCGGCCCACCAGGCGTTCTCAGCCAACCTTTACACGCTCCCGTCCGACCTTTTCCCGCGCTGCGCGGTGGGGTCGGTCGTCGGGATCGGGGGCACGGTCGGCGCGCTGGGCGGAATGGGGATGGCGGTGTTCACCGGCTACATCCTCGACACAACTAACAGCTACAGCCTGCTGTTCTCGATCTGCGCCAGCGCCTATCTGGTGGCGCTGCTGGTGGTCCACCTGCTGACCCCCAGGCTGAAGCCGGTGCGTATTTCGTAGGGGCGGCCTCGGTGCCTGTTCGCCTCCGCCGTCCTCACCGCCGATAGTCGGCCGGCCTGATGCCGTAGCGCTTCAATTTGTCGTACAGCGTGTTGCGGGCGAGGCCGAGGCGGCTGAGGGTCGAGGGAATGTCGCCGCCGCACCGCGCCAGCGCGTCGCGGATCAAGCCGGCTTCATATTCCGCGACCTGGGTCGCGAGGTCGGCGGTGTCGGTGCCGGTTTCCTCGGGATGCAGGCCGAGCGCGATCCGGCGGGCATAGCTGCGCAGTTCGCGGACGTTGCCCGGCCAGCGGTGCGACAACAGGTGTGCGTGGATGTCGCGTCCGATCGCCGGATAAGGCCGGCCGCTGCTGCTCACCGCATCCTCGACAAAGTAGCTGAACAATAGTGAGATGTCCGCCGGTCGATCGCGCAGCGGCGGAACGCGCAGTTGAACGGCGTTGAGACGGTAGAAAAGGTCTTTGCGGAAACGGCCGTCCTGCACCGCTTCGTCGAGATCGGTGTTGGTGGCGGCAACGATATGAAGGTTGACCGGACGCGGCCGCTCGCCGCCGATCACCGCTACCTCGCGCTCTTCGATCACGCGAAGCAGCGCGCCCTGAATGGCCAGCGGCATGCTTCCGACCTCGTCGAGGAACAGGGTGCCGCCGCTCGACGCTTCGATCGAGCCTACTTGCCCCGATCGATGATGCGGATGCGCGCCGGGGGCGTAACCGAACAGTTCGGCCTCGGCGTAGCCGGGCGGAAGCGCGGCGCAATTGACCGCCACGAACGGGCGCGTCCGGCGCGGTCCCCAGCGGTGGAGGAGGAGGGCGACCAGTTCCTTGCCGGTGCCGGTTTCGCCCTCGATCAGCACATCGAGATCGGCCAGCGACACCTGCCGCATGGTCTCGCGCAGGCGGATCATGGCCGGGGTTTCGCCGATCAGTATCTCGCCTTCCTCGGCCCGCGCCGCGGCCGCCCGCAACGCGCGATTTTCGAGCACTAGGGAGCGGCGATCGGCGGCCTTGCGGACGCTGTTGATCAAATGGTCGGCGGCAAAGGGCTTGGGAATGAAATCGAACACCCCACGCTTCAGCGCATCGACCACCATCGGAACGTCGGCATGACCGGTCATCACGATCACCGGAATATCGGGATCGATCTTGTGGACCCGCGCGAAGAGTTCCAACCCGTCGATGCCGGGCATGCGGACGTCGGTGACGACCACCCCTTCGAACTCCGGCGTGATTCCCGCCAGCGCTTCGAGTGGATCGTCCGCCACCTCGATCGGAAGATCTTCGAGCTCAAAGGCCTGCCGAAGCATCGAGCGGAGGGTCGGGTCGTCGTCGATCAGAAGCGTTTTCATTCTGGCTCCGCCCCAAGCGGCAAGGTGACGGTGAATTCGGCCCCGCCAAGGTCGGACGACTCCACCGACAGGGTGCCGCGATGGTCGAGCACGATTTCGCGCGAGATGCCGAGGCCGAGGCCGGTGCCCGCGGGCTTGCCGGTGTAGAACGGCTGAAAGATGGCTTCGCTGAGCGCGTCGTCGATGCCCGGACCGTTGTCAGAAACCGTGAAGCGCACCGATCGACCGTCCGCGGCGGCGCTCAGCCGTACCATGGGCTCCGCACCACCGGTGACCGCCTCCAGCGCATTTTGCAGCAGGTTGACGAGCACCTGTTCGATCCTGATCCGCGCCACCCGGATGGTCGGCAGGTCGGCTTCGCGGGCGACGTCCAAGGTGACCCCGGCCCGGCGAAAGCTTTCGCTGACCAGCATCAGCGCGCCGTCCAAGATCTGGTCCACCGGCACCGGTTTCCGCAGCCCGCGCCCGCGCCGCGCATAGGACAGGAGTTCGCCGGTGATCGAACCGATGCGCTGGGTCAGGCCGACGATCAGCGAAAGGTTGGCGGCCGCTTCCTCGGTCCGCCCGCGCTGCAACAGCTTGAGGCCGTTCTCGGACGCGGTGCGAATGGCGGCGAGCGGCTGGTTCACCTCATGCGCGACGCTGGTGGTGATGGTCCCGATCGAGCCCAGCCGATTGGCCTGCGCCAGCTCTTCGCGGGCGGCGCGATACCGGCGGTCGGCGAGGATCCGTTCTTCGCTTTCGCGGCGGAGTTGCAGGTTGGACTGGGTCAGTTCCGCCGTGCGCCGGGTGACCTCGGCTTCCAGCGCCAGCCGGGCAAGCTCGGCATTGCGCCGCCGTCCCGCGCTCCAGCGGATCAGCGCTATCAGGCCGGCGAGCACCAGCGCAAGGGTCAGGGTCGCAAGCCGGGTCCGGGCATCGGCCGCGGCCAGGATCGGCTGGGTTCGCTCGAGATGGACGTGGCGCCAGCCGAGCACGGGCAGTCGCTGTTCGATGGCGATGAAGCGGCGGCCCGCGGCATCCGTCGCAAACCCGTCGGCAAAGCGCAGTCCGGCGTCGCGAAGCGGCTCGTTCCCGAATTGGCCGGAGCGCGCGAGCTCGGCGCGCCGCGCCGCCGTCAGCGGCGCGACCGTCTGCAAGCGACGGGCCGGGTCGGTGGCGATCACGATGACGCCGTCGCCGTTCACCACCATCACGCTTTGCGCCGCCGAGCGCCACAAGCGCTCGATCCGGTCGAACTCGATCTTGACGACGACCACGCCGATCGGCCTTCCGCCGGCATCCGCCCGGCGCGACAGGAACAGGCCGGGCCGCCCGGTGACCGACCCCTTGGCGAAATATTCGCTCCGCCCCGCGCGCATCGCGTTCACGAAATAAGGGCGAAAGCGAAAATCGTAGCCGACGAAGCTGTCGGGTTGTCCGGCGTTGGAAGCGGCGCGCGACCGCCCGGCGCGATCGACGGCGTAGAAGACCGTCGCCCCGGTCTGCCGCGCAAGCTGGGCCAGCGTGTCGTTCAGGCGCGCGGTCGCCGCACCGTCGCCCGCGTCGAGCGCGCCGGCGACATCCGGAAGCTCGACCAGTACGAAGGGCAGGGTGCGAAACTTGTCCACGTCGGCAACGAGGGCACCGGCCTCGAGCGCGGCCCGACGCGAGGCCTGCTCGCGGGCCAGGCTTAGCGCCGATTGGCGGGAGGCTGCGCCAAAGGTCATGGCGAAGACCGCGACGATGATCGCCGCGCCAGCGATCAGGATGGCGGTCGAGCGCCATGCGAATCGGTCGGTTGCCGCCATGAGTCCGATCTATCGGACTGGAGCGGCAACGCTATCCGAAATTTCGGACGAATTTTGCGGACTTCCTGATGGTCGAACTAACGATCCGACGTAAGAACAATGGCTTAGTCCCATCCGCGATGGTTCTTGCGCCTCGGCGATGGCCGCAAGAAACTCCTGTTCAACGGCCGCCGCTTGTTGCGCGTGCGGCGGAACGGGAGAGGAGCCCAATCCATGAACTCGCGGCAACGTGCTCGATTCCTGCGCCTTTATACTGGCGCTGCCCTGCTGGTCCCGGCCGTGGCCCACGCCCAGACCCAACCAGCCCCCGCAGCCGAGCCCCCGGTCGAAGCGTCGCCGCAGGATCCCGCCGCCGCCGAGCAGCAATCCGCCACGCAGGGCGCCGATATCGTCGTCACCGGGTCGCGCTCGCAGCAGGCGCGCAGCAACGTCGATACCGCCGCGCCGGTCGATGTCGTTAATAGCGAGCAGCTTGCCGAAACCGGCCAGGTCGAAGTGGCGCAGATGGTGAATTTCGTCGCGCCGTCGTTCAATTCGGCCAAACAGACCATCGCCAACGGCACCGACCATATCGATCCCGCGACCCTGCGCGGCCTCGGGCCCGACCAGACCCTGCTGCTTTTGAACGGCAAGCGCCAGCACACCACCGCGCTGGTCAACGTCAATTCGACCGTCGGCCGCGGCTCGGTCGGCTACGACATGAACGCCATTCCCGCCGCGGCGATCGAGCGGATCGAAGTGCTGCGCGACGGCGCGGCGGCGCAATATGGCTCCGACGCGATCGCGGGGGTCATCAACATCGGCCTCAAGCGCCGCGATCATGGCATCGAATGGCGCAACCAGGCCGGGATCACCAAGCAGGGTGACGGCGAACTGCTGCAATCGAGCGTCAACGCCGGCTTCGGCCTCGGCGACGGGGGCTTCGTCAATGCCACCGCTTTGTTCATCGATCGCGGCTACACCGACCGCTCGGGCGTTTATAACAACACGGTCTACCTCGCGCCGCTGCCGGCGACGCGCTTTCCGGGCTTTTCCTTTTCGGTCCCGCTGACCGCCGCCGAAATCGCCCGCCAGCAACAGGACGACGCGCTGGTCCAGCAGCGCAATTTCGATCGCAAGGGCATGATCGTCGGCAATTCGGCCGCCAAGACCTATTCGGGCTTTCTCAACGCCGGCCTTCCGGTCGGCGGCTGGGACGCTTATGCCTTCGGTGGCTGGACCCACCGCGACGGGCGCGCCGCGGGCTTCTACCGTTATCCGAACAATCCGCGGACCAGCAATCTCACCCTGTTTCCCGACGGCTATCTGCCCTTCATCGAAACCGGGATCGACGATTACACCGCCGCGGTCGGCATCCGCCGGGGCGGCCGCAACGACCTGGTAATCGACATCAGCAGCAAGTTTGGCGGCAATCACATCAAGTTCGACGTCGACAATTCGATCAACGCCTCGCTCGGCAACGCGACACCGACGCATTTCTACGCCGGCAAGCTCACCTTCCAGCAATGGACCAACAACCTCGACGTATCGAAGACCTTCGACGGCCTGTTCGGAACCCGCACCTTCAACGTCGCCGGCGGCGTCGAGCTGCGCTTCGATCGCTACGGCATCGGCGCGGGCCAGCCCGAATCCTACCTCGACTACAATCCGCCGGGCACGCCCGCGGCGCAGATCAAGGCGTCGGGCGTGCAGGTGTTCGGCGGCTTTCGCCCCGATAATGAAGTCAGTGAAACACGCCGCGCGGTGGGCGTCTATCTCGACCTTGAATCCGACATCACCGACCGGCTGCTGGTCAGCACCGCCGCGCGCTATGAAAACTACAGCGATTTTGGCGGCAACCTGTCGGGCAAGCTGGTCGGGCGCTACAAGCTGACCGACGCGATCGCCCTTCGCGGCGGCGTCAACCGCGGTTTCCGGGCGCCCTCGCTGCACCAGCGCTTCTTCAGCTCGGTCTCGACGCAGTTCATCACGGTGAACGGCGTCAACCAGCAGCGCGAAGTCACCACCGTGCGCAACGACAGCGAGATCGCCCGCCGTCTCGGCGTGCCGTCGCTGAAGCCCGAAACCTCGTGGAGCTATTCGGCCGGCGCCACCCTGACATTGGGCCGCGCGCTCAATGTCACCGCCGATGCCTATCAGATCGACATCAAGGACCGGATCGTCATCTCCGGCCGTTTCAGCAACACCATTCCGGCGCTGGCGCAATTCTTTGCCGGGACCAATGTTACCGAAGCGCAATTCTTCACCAATGCGATCGATACCCGTACGCGGGGACTCGATGTGGTGGCGACCAGCGTGCACAATCTCGGCGCCGGAAAGCTGACCGGATCGCTGGCGCTCAACCTCAACAAGACCAAGATCCAGGGCGACGTCAGGACCCCGCCGCAGCTGTCGGGCTTCGGCGAAACCCTGCTCAACCGCGAAGAGCGCGGGCGGATCGAGGTCAACCAGCCGCGCAGCAAGATTATCGGCACCTTGGTCTATGAACGTGGGGCCGTCACCGCGCGCGTCGCCGCGACCCGCTTCGGACCGATCAGCACCATCGCGCCGCAACTTCCCGAGCAGGACCAGACCTTCCGGGCCAAGATCGTCACCGATGCGTCGATCGCTTATCGCTTCTCGCCCGCGGTCGAGCTGCAGGTCGGCGCCAACAACATCTTCGACGTTTATCCCGACAAGGTCGCCGATCCGCGGCTGACGAATGACGGCACCGTGCCCTATAGCCGCTTCGCGACGCAGTTCGGGTTCAATGGCGCGTCCTATTTCGCCGCCGTGAACTTCAATTTTTAAGGGACGGCCATGTCACTTTCACCCACGGCCGATGCGCCATTCCCGCTTGCCGCCGATCCGGGCAGTGACGCTCCGGTATCGTCTGGCGCGCGGATGAAGGCCATCGTCGGCGGGGCGACCGGCAACCTCGTCGAGTGGTACGACTGGTACGCCTACGCCGCCTTCACCCTCTATTTCGCGCCGCATTTCTTTCCCTCGGCCGATCCCACCGCGCAATTGCTCGGCGCCGCCGCCGTGTTCGCGGTGGGCTTCTTCATGCGGCCGCTGGGCGCATGGATGATGGGCATTTACGCCGATCGCAAAGGCCGCAAGAGCGGTCTGGCGCTGTCGGTGACTTTGATGTGCGCGGGCTCACTACTGATCGCGGTGGCGCCGACCTACGAGAGGGTCGGCCTGCTCGCGCCGGCGGTGCTACTGCTCGCCCGGCTGATGCAGGGCCTGTCGGTCGGCGGCGAATATGGCGCGAGCGCGACTTACCTGTCGGAAATGGCGGGCAAGAAACGGCGCGGTTTCTTTTCGTCGTTCCAATACGTCACACTGATCGGAGGCCAGCTGGTAGCGATCGGTGTGCTGTTGCTGCTTCAGGCGGTGATGAGCGAAGCCGATCTCGAAGCCTGGGGCTGGCGCATTCCCTTCGCCATCGGCGCGGTGCTGGCGGTGGTGGTGTTCTGGATCCGCCGCGGCCTCGCCGAAACCGAAAGCTTCAAGAATGCGCAAAGCAGCGACGCGCCGAAGTCGGGCGCGCTGGCCTTGTTCAAGCATCATCCGCGCGAAGCGATGACGGTGATGCTGTTGACGGCCGGCGGCACGCTCGCCTTCTATGCCTACTCGATCTACATGCAGAAATTCCTCGTCAACACCTCGGGCTTCTCGCGCGAGACTGCATCGCAGATCAACGGCGCGACCCTGTTCCTGTTCATGCTGCTGCAGCCCGTCGCGGGCGCGTTGTCCGACCGGATCGGGCGCAAGCCGCTGCTGATCGGTTTCGGCGTCGCGGGCGTGCTGTGCACCTATCCCCTGTTCGCGACGTTGGAGACGACGCGCGATCCGGTGACCGCGTTCCTGCTGGTGATGGGCGGGCTGATCATCGTCACGGGCTACACCTCGATCAACGCGGTGGTGAAGGCCGAACTGTTTCCCGCCCACATTCGCGCGCTCGGGGTCGCCTTGCCCTACGCGCTGGCCAACACCCTGTTCGGCGGCACGGCGGAATATGTCGCGCTGACCTTCAAGGATGCCGGGTGGGAACGAGGCTTCTACTGGTACGTCACCGCCATGATCGCGGTGTCGCTGGTCGTCTACGTCCGGATGAAGGATACCAGGGACAGCAGCGCGATCGTCGAGGATTGAAGCAAAGCGTCCGGCCGTCACTTCTAAGCCACTCGCAACAAACGCCTTAATGCCTTAGGGTCCGCAATCGGCGGCCCTGAACCGCGTTGCCTGGGGCGAAAGAATTGACCGGAATGACATCCAATCGATCGGATATTGTCCAGCCGCATGCCTTGCCCTGGAACGAAGCCGACCGGCTAGCAGCGCTCGATCGCTACGCCATCCTCGATACCGAGCGCGAGGAAGCGTTCGATGCAGTTGCCGAACTGGCCGCCGAATTTCTCGATGCGCCGATGGCGGTGGTGAACTTCGTCGCCGCCGACCGGCAATGGTTCAAGGCGGAAGTGGGGATCGGAACTGATAGCCTTCCGCTCGACGTATCGATCTGTCGTCACGCGATCCTCCAGAACGACCTGCTTGTCGTACCGGACCTGACGGCCGACCCGCGTTTCAAGGCTAATCCGCTCGTCAATGTCGCCGGTGGCCTGCGCTTCTACGCCGGCGCCATTCTGCAAACTCCCGAAGGACTGCCACTCGGCACCGTGTGCGTGCTCGACCGAACCGCGCGCCCGCACGGGATCACCGAGCGTCAGCGCCGCGGGCTAAAGATGCTCGCGGACCAGACCATGGCACGGCTGGAGCTGAAGCGGTCCGAAGCGCTGGCGCGCGCCGAACGGGCCCGGGCCGAACAGCGCGGCGAACGACTGTCGCTGGTGGCAAAAGCTTCGACCCTCCTCCTTGCGTCTGGCGACAAGTCGCAGGCGGTCGAAGACCTCTTCAATCTCATCCGCGTTCCGTTCAATCTGGATGTGAGCTTCCATTACCGGTGCAGCGAAGACGCCTTGCATCTCGTCGCGTCCGTCGGTCTGACGCCTGAACAGGAAGTCGCCGCCAACCGATTGGAAGTCGGGCAGACGATTTGCGGACTGGTCGCGGCGAGCCGTGAAGCCATGTATGTCACCGACATTCACTCGTCCGGTGATCCGCAGGTTGCCTTCCTGCAAATGCTGGGGATCGAGCATTATTTCAGCGCCCCGCTCATCGCGGGAGGAGATCTGCTCGGAACCGTCTCCTTCGGCCGGCGGGGCGCGGCCTTCTCTCAAGGCGAACTCGAAGCCCTTCGAGCGCTCTCCGCGCAAGTGTCGATCGCGATCGAACGCGGGCTCGCCGAAGATGCCTTGAAGGAAAGCGAAGAGCGACAGGCTTTCCTTCTGTCACTTTCCGACGAACTACGGGCGCTTCGGACCCCGGTGGACATTGCGTCGGCAGCGGCCGAGCGCCTTGGTGATCGCTTCGGTCTCAGCCGCGTCTTTTATGCCGAATTCCACGGCAGCGTCATGAAGGTCGAGCGAGATTACACGCGGGGCGTCGGCTCGCTCGCCGGCGAACATGATCTTGCGGCCTTTGGACCGGACCTGTTGCGAGCCTATCACGAGAGCGCGGTGGTCAAGGTCGACGACGTGCAGACCGACCCGCGCTTCAATGAAGACGCGCGTGCCGGTCTGCGGGCCCGGCAGGTCGGTGCCTACGTGGATGTCATCCTGTTCGAGGAAACGCAGTGGACGAGCATGCTCGCGCTGCAAAGCGCGACGCCGCGGGTCTGGACCGTGTCCGAGGAAGCGCTGTTCCGCGACGTCGGCGAACGAGTGCGCACCGCCATCGAACGCGTTCGCGCCGAAGATCATCTCCGCGAATTCAACGAGAAATTAGAAGCGCAAGTCGAAGCGCGTTCGGCCGAGCGGGATCGCCTGTGGAATCTGTCCCCCGACATGCTCGCCCGTGCCGATTACAAGGGACGCATGTCGGCGGTCAGTCCCGCCTGGACGCGCGTGCTTGGCTGGACCGAGCAGGAGTTGCTGTCCCGGGAATATGCGACGTTCATGCATCCCGACGACATGCCGGCCACTCTGCGGGCCATCGCCGACATGGGCGAGAGCGGGCAGCCGGCTCGATATGAGAACAGGATCGCAACCAGCGACGGTGGGTGGAAGCCGATCGGATGGACCGTCGCGCCGGAGCCGGACGGGGTCAATTTCATCGCGGTGGGTCGCGACCTGTCCGATGCCAAAGCCCGCGACGCCGAGCTCGAGGCGGCACAGGAAGCCTTGCGCCAGAGCCAGAAAATGGAGGCGATGGGGCAATTGACCGGGGGCGTGGCGCACGATTTCAACAATCTTCTGACCCCCATCGTCGGCTCGCTCGACATGCTGCAGCGCAAAGGGCTGGGCAACGAGCGTGAGCAGCGGCTGATCGCTGGCGCGGTGCAGTCGGCCGACCGGGCGAAGACCTTGGTGCAGCGCTTGCTTGCCTTCGCCCGGCGCCAGCCGCTTCAGGCCGTCAGCGTCAACCTTGCGCCGCTGGTGCGTGGCATGGCCGACCTGATCGCCAGCACGACGGGGCCGCAGATCAGAGTGGTGGTGGACGCGGCCGACGATCTGCCGCCGGCCAAGGTCGATCCCAACCAGCTGGAAATGGCGATCCTCAACCTGTCGGTGAATGCGCGCGACGCCATGCAGGACGGCGGCACCTTGCGTATCTCGGTCGACTGGCAGGAACTGGCCGCCAGGCGCCGCGGCGTCGACCTGGCGCCGGGCCGATATCTGCGCGTCTCGGTCGCCGACACCGGCGACGGGATGGACGCGGCGACGCTGGCACGGGCCGTCGAACCCTTTTTCTCGACCAAGGGTGTCGGCAAGGGCACCGGCCTTGGCTTGTCGATGGTCCACGGCCTTGCCTCCCAGCTCGGCGGGGCGCTGGCGATCCACAGCACGGAGGGCGTCGGCACCAACATCGAGCTTTGGCTACCGCAAAGCGTCGATCCCCTTGTCGCGGCCGAAAGCGCCGCCGAGATCGCGCCATCGGCGAATACCGGGACGGTCCTGCTGGTCGACGACGAGGATCTCGTGCGGCTCAGCACCGCCGACATGCTGATCGAACTCGGCTATGCGGTAGTGGAAGCCTCGTCGGCCGAGGAAGCGCTCGACCTGCTGCACTGTGGGTTGAAGCCGGACCTTCTCGTCACCGACCATCTCATGCCGGGCATGACGGGAACCGAGCTGGTCGGCCTTCTGCGCGATCAAGGGATGCGGATCGAGACCCTGATCGTGTCGGGTTATGCCGAGGCGGACGGGGTCGCGAGCGACCTGCCGCGCCTTACCAAGCCGTTCCGCAGGGCCGATCTGGCCGCGAGCCTCGCCGCCCTTGATACCCAGGCGGATTTCGGCGCCCGGTGATGAAACGATCCAGGCCGTTATGAGGCCAGCGACCGTTCGGGCGGGTCGCGATTAACAGATGTTTGCGGGACTTTCGTCCGTAGCAACTTTCGCTCGCGTTCGTTCGCTAGTGGATTCCACACAGCTTCTTCGATCTGGAACCCGACTTGCGAATAATGTCGATTGCTCTTGGCGGGTGCCTGCGCCCGCCACCGCTGCCGCTCGGAATTACCGAGGATAGTGGCGGCCACCTCACCTATTTGTGGGGCGCGGCCGAAGCGCTGGCGGCGCGGAGCGATGTGACCGAGGTCGAGCTCGTGACCCGTCTGTTCGACGCTCCGGACCTTGGCGCCGACTATTCCCTGCCACTGCAGCCGTGCGGGGACAAACTGCGCATCCGCCGCATCGACAGCGGCGACCGGCGCTATCTCAGCAAGGAAGCCGCCGTCGCCGATCGCCCGGCCTTTATCGCTGCGCTCCTCGCAGACCTCGATGCGCGCGACGTCCGTCCCGACCTCGTCCACGCCCATTTCGCCGACGCCGCCGAAGTCGCCATCGCCATCCGCGACCGGTTCGGCATTCCCTTCATCTACACCGCCCATTCGCTCGGCATCGACAAGGCCGATCACCTTGCCGCCGGCGACGATCTCGTCAGCCGGATCGCTTTCGAGGACCGCGCCATCGCCAGCGCCGATGCGATCATCGCGTCGTCCCGCGACGAGGCCGAACGGCAGCTGATGCGCTACCCTTCGGCCGATGCGGCCAAGGTTCACCGGGTGCCGCCGGGCGCCGGGCTGCAACCCACCCATGACGCCGATCCCGCACGCGCCCGCTCGCTGGTCGCGCCGTTCCTTCGCGATCCTTCCAAGCCCGTGATCCTCGCCATCGCCCGGCCGGTCCACAAGAAGAACCTCGCCCGCCTGGTCGATCTTTACGGCGCATCCCCGGCCCTGCGCGCCGCCGCCAACCTGGTCATCGTCGCCGGGCTGCGAGACGGGCCGGACAGCGGCGAGGCGGAACAGCGCGCGGTGATCGGCCAGCTGCTGCACGGCCTCGACAGCCATGACCTTTACGGTTCGCTCGCCTTGCCCAAACGGCACGAACAGTCCGACATCGCCTCTTTCTATGCCTACGCTCGCGACACGGGCGGAATCTTCGTCAATCCCGCCGCGACCGAGCCTTATGGCCTGACCCTTGTCGAAGCGGCCCTGCACGGCGTTCCGGTGGTCGCGACCGCCAATGGCGGCGCGGCGGACATCGTGGCCGAGCTCGACCACGGGGTCAGCGTCGATCCGGCCGACGGCGTCGCGTTCACCGACGCGATGATCGGCCTGCTCGGCGACCACGAGCGCTGGGAACGCGCCTCGCGGACCGGACGGGCGCGGGTTCGGCGGCAGAGCTGGGATCGCTATGCCGACGATTTTATGGCCATTGCCGAAGCGGTGACGACGGCGCCGCAGGTCGTCCAGCGCCCGCGCGACCTCCTGTTGTCGGACATCGACGGAACGCTGACCGGGTGCCGCGACGGCGCCCGCCGGCTCCAGGCCGCGCTCGACCGTGACCCCCGCCGGATGTTCGGGATCGCTACCGGACGATCGTTGCAGGAAGCGCAGCGCATCCTCGGCGAATGGGGCTATCGCGCGCCCGAGGTGATGGTGACCTCGGTCGGGTCGGAAATCTATTGGCGCAAAGGCGGCCGGCTCGAGCGCGACGATGGCTATGCGAATGAACTGGCCCGTGACTGGCGACCGGGCGCAATCCGCGCCGCGCTGGCCGGGCTCGACGGCCTGCGTCCGCAAGCCGCGGTCGAGCAGCGGCGCTTCAAGATCAGCTATTTCGCCGAGGCGGAAGCGGCGCGGCGGATCGAGCTGAGGCTGGCGGAAGCAGGCCTCGCCGCCCGCGTCATCCACAGCCACGGCAACCTCCTCGACATCCTTCCGGCAAACGGCGGCAAGGCGGCGGCGATGAAATGGGTCGCCGCGCGCCTGTCGCTACCCTTGTCCGCCGTGTTCGCGGCCGGGGACAGCGGAAACGACCGCGACATGCTCGACGCCTGCCCGCGCGCCATCCTGGTCGGCAATCACTGCCCGACGCTGGCCGATCTCGCCGAGCGCCCGAACGTGCATCGAAGCAAAAATTCCCATGCTGGCGGCGTCCTCGAAGCGCTCAACGCCTTTGCCCGCGCCGATGCCGCAAGGCTGCTCGCGGCATGAGAAACGCGATCGGCTATTTCGTCCATCACCAGGGCCGGGGCCATGCCGAGCGTGCGGCGGCGCTGGTCCATGCGCTCGGCCCCGATACGCCCGTGACCCTGTTCTCGGCGCGGGAAGACATCTTTCCGCCGCTGCCGGCCTGGGCCCGGGTCGAGAGGCTGCCGTCGCTGTTCGAAGCCGAAGGACCGGCGCCCGAAGGCCTCGCCGCGGCCCGTACGCCGCCGACCCTGCACTGCGCCCCGCTCGGCTGGAGCCAGATCACGCAAGCGGTGGCGAGGCTCGCCAATTGGTTCAACGACGCGCGCCCGGCGCTGTTCATTAGCGACGTCAGCGCCGAACTTGCGCAATTAGCGCGGATCGCGTCGATCCCGTGCGTGCCGGTGCTCCAGCACGGCGACCGCGACGACCCCGGTCACATGGCCGCCTACGAAAGCGCGGTCGGTATCCTCGCGCCTTATGCCGAAGCGCTCGAGCAGCCCGGGCGACCGCCGTGGATGCGCGATATGACCTTCCACGCCGGTGGGCTCGGCGTCCAACCCGCCGTAACCAGCAAGGCCGAAGCACGCGCGGCGCTGGGCATCGACCCCCATGTCGATCTCGTCCTCGTCATCGCCGGCGGCGGCGGGGAGGGGACGCCCGCCCCGCCGCTCAGCCTCGGTGCGCGGGCCGAGCCGGACAGCCTGTGGGTCACCATCGGCTCGGTTACTGAAGCCTGGCACGATACGCCCCCCGGCAACCTCCAGCACAAGGGCTGGGTCGATGACGCCGACCGCTGGGTCGCCGCCGCCGACCGTGTCGTCTCCTCGACCGGCAACACCACCGTCCACACCGTCGCCGCCGCCGGCCGACCGTGGATCGTCATTCCCGAATGGCGCTATTTCGACGAGCAGCGCTGGAAAGCGCGGATGCTGGGCGAAGCGGGGGCGGCGGTGTTCGCCGATGGCTGGCCGGCCAGCGCCGCCGCCTGGAAAGTGCTGTGGCGCCAGGCCGAGGCGCTCGACCTCAGCCGTCAGAAAGCACTGGTCGATCCGCGCGCGGCCGACAAGACCGCCGCCTGGCTGCGCGATCTCATCGCCCGCTCTTGGGGGCGCGAGCCACGCGCCGTGCCCCAGCTTCACGCGGTGGCCTCATGAGCGCGCCGATCAGCGTCTGCACCCTGGGATCGGGCCGCGCGGATCATCTGCGCAATCTGGTCGCGGGCCTGGCCATGAACCGGGTGACACCCGCCGAACTGGTCGTCGGCGTCATGCAGGACGAGCCCTACGACCTTCCCGACACGCCGTTCCCGGTCCGCCAGCACGTGCTGGGAAGCGGGCGGCTGACCCTGTCGGCGGCGCGCAACCGTGCCGCGGTGGAAGCGGCGAACGAGCGGCTGGTGTTCCTCGACATCGACTGCATCCCCGATCCCGATCTGGTCGGCGATTACGATGCGCGGATGGACCTGACGGGCGGCATCCTGATGGGCGAGGTGCTATATCTCCCCAAAGGCGCGACCGACGGCGGCCTCGACTTCGCCGCCTTTGCGCGGGCCGGGGTCAAGCACAGCGAACGCTCGGGCCCGCCCGTGACGCCGCTTGGCGACTGCACCGATTATCGCTGCTTCTGGTCCCTGAATTTCGCGATGCGGCGCTCCGAGTTCCTCGACATCGGTGGATTCGACGAAAGCTTCGTGGGCTATGGCGGCGAGGACACCGACTTCGGGCGCACCGCCGCCGAAGCGGGCCTGCCGTTCCACTGGACCCGCGGGGCCCGCGCCTACCATCAATATCATCCGCACCACATGCCGCCGGTGCATCATCTCGACAGCGTGCTCGCCAACACCCACCGCTTTCGCGACAAATGGGGCCATGTGACCATGGAGCATTGGCTCAAGGCGTTTACGCTGATGGGTCTGGTCGAACGACGCGGCCACGATTTCGTGCGGGTGCGCGAGACCGAGGACAGGGATCTCGCGCTGACCGCGCAGCAGAGCGACCAGCCTTATGCCAGTTCGGCGCGGGTGCTCGCGATGCTCGAGGCCGAAAGGCCCGCGCTGGCCGACGCATAAGCCTCGGCATAGCGGCGGGTCATCGCCGCGGCGGAGAAATGAAGTTCGACCCGCGCGCGGGGGATCGCGCGGTCGATCCGCGTCGCGGCGCGGATCGCGTCGGGCAGGTCGGCGACAGTCGGCGCGACCACGCCCGCGTTGCCGACGACTTCGGGAATGGCGCCGCGCCCTAGCGCCGCGATCGGAACGCCGCAGGCCATCGCCTCGACCAGGGTCAGGCCGAACGGTTCGTCCCACATCGGGGTAGCGACCAGGACCGACGCCTCACGCACCGCATTGGTCAGCGCCTGGCCCGAGAGATGACCGAGATAGCGGTGCGGTGCGCGAAGCATCGGGCGCACCTCGTCCCAATAATCGCGGCAATCGATCGGCCCGGCGATGTCCAGCGCGACGCCCGCCGCATCGGCCGCGGCGATCGCTTGCAGCGTGCCCTTGGTCGGCGTGATGCGGCCGACCCAGATCGCACGCCCAAGTCCGCGATCCGAGTACGGCCAGTCGCCGAGCGCGATCCCGTTCCACGCGACATCGGTCGTGCCTGCCGGCCACAGCCCTTGCTGCTGCGCCGAGCAGACGGTGAACTGCTGCCACTCCGTCCCCGCGTTGCGCTCCACTTCCGAATGCAGCGCGCCGAACGGCGGCACGTGCAGCGAAGTCACCATCGCAACCCCGTCGCGCGACGCCCAGTCGATCAGGTCGGGAAACAGCGCATTGTTGTGGACGACATCGAACCCGCCGGCGACCACCGCGTCCCACGCGCGGCGATAGGCCCGAAGCAGCCATTCGCGCAGGGTATCGGTCCCGTGCCACAGCGCCCACGGCAGCTCGGCCTCGTAGCTATGCGGCGCGATGGCATGCAGCGGAAGATTGGAGGCGCTGTCGCCGCTCGCCAGCAGCGTGACATGGTGCCCCTCGCTCATCAGCTGCCGGACCAAGGTGTCGCAATGCGCTTCCATGCCACCCATGAACGGCGCGGCGACCGGATGGCGGACATGCGCGATCACGGCGATCCGCAGGGGGTTCGAAAATGCTGATTGTCGCACCGAGGCTCAACCGGGATGGCGGCTCGGTGGTTCCGATAGGCCGGCCACGCTCAGCCGGGCAGATCGTCGCCCCGCTGGAACAGGATCCCGACTTCTTCCAGATCGAGGTCGCGTTCGAGATTGTGGAGCACTTCGTCCTCGATCTCGCCCTTGCGGTGCAGCCGCAGCAGCTCGGCGCGCCCGGCGGCAATGACGCCCAGCATCAGGTCGAAATGCGGGCGAATGCGCTCCATGAAATTGTCGGCATCGGCGGCATAGCGCTCGGTGCCGACCGCCCGGCTGCGATAGGTTTCGAGAAGCTGCGGATGGCGGAGCTCGCCGTGCTCGTCATAGGCGACGGCCTCGGCCGCGCGGAATTTCGCCTGCGCGACCTGCGCTTCGGCCGAGGGGAGGGCGACGGCGGCGGGGGGATCTGTATCGGCGGGGCGTAGCCAGCGGATCATCGCGGCCAGCGTGCCGCCCTGCACCACCACCGTCACCAGGATGACCGCAAAGGCCGTCACCAGCATGAGATCGCGTTGGGGAAAGTTCTCCGGCAGGCTGAGCGCGACCGCCAGCGTCACCACCCCGCGCATCCCGGCCCAGCTGAGCACCCCGGCCTGTCGCCAGCCGAGCGGCCGCGCGCTGTCCATGCCGCCGGCGCGAAGCCCGGTCAGCAATGTCTCGGCGCCCGCGACCCAGACGACGCGGGCCAGGATCACGGCAAAGGTGATCAGCAGCGCCGGTCCCGCCAGCGTGCCGAGCACCTCGCCGAACCCGCCGATCCGTTCGACCACGCCGCGCAGCGAAAAGCCCATTAGGATGAAGATCAAGGCTTCCAGCGTGAAGACGAGGGTGCGCCAGAAGGCCGATCCCTGCAGCCGCACGCGCGCCGGAAGCAGGCTGTGCTGGAACCAACCGAAAATGATCCCGGCGGTGACAGTGGCGATGACGCCCGACACCTCGATCGCTTCGCCGAGGAGATAGGCGGCCCAGCACAAGAGGGTCGAGGTCGCGACCACCAGCGTCTCGTCGGTGATCCGCCGCATCACCGCCATCCACGCCAGCGCCACCACTCCGCCGACCGCGACGCCGCCGAAGGCGAGGACGAAGAAGCTGCCGACCGCCTCGCCAGCGCTGAACGAGCCCAGCAACGCCGCGGCGACGGCGAAGCGGAACAGCACCAGGCCCGTCGCATCGTTGAGCAGGCTTTCGCCTTCCAGCAGAGCTTGCAGGCGGCGAGGGAGGCTCACCCGCTGCAGGATGGCGCGGGCGGCCACCGCGTCTGGCGGCGACACGATCGCGCCGAGCGCGAGGCAGGCGGCGAAGGAGAGGGTGGGGACCAGCCACTGCGTCACCGCCGCGACCACCACGGCAGTGAACAGCACCGCGCCGACCGCCAGCGAAAGGATGCCGGGCAGGTGGCGGCGGAAGCGGCCGAAGGCGGTGTAATAAGCGCCGTCGAACAAGAGCGGCGGCAGGAACAGGACGAGGATCAGCTCGGGATCGAGCGAGATGGCGGGGAGGCCCGGCACGAACGCCAGCGCGCCGCCGCCGATCAGCAGCGCGGCCGACGGCGGCAACCGCATCCGCGCCGCGAGCAGGTGCAGCGCCACCGCCGCGCCGAGCAGGAAGAGAATGGTCTCAAGCGTCGCGACCGGATGCAAGTGGCTGTCTCTCCCCTAGCGAACGCCGAGTTCGCGCAGCAGATGGCCTTGCCCATAGGCGTGGCGCAGCGCGGCGGTGACCGCGGTGGTGGTGACCAGCACGCTGCGGTTGATCTCGGGATCGTAGCCATAAGCGTTGCGCTGGGTCAGCACGGTGGAATCGAAATTGGCGCCGATGATCTCGCCCTTGGCATTGATCGCGGGCGAGCCCGACGAGCCGCCGATGGTGTCGGTCGACGCCGCGACATCGAGGATGGTGGCGGCGGGAATGCGGTCCCTCGCCGCCAGCAGGCGCGGGGCGACGTCGAACGGCTCGGCCCCGGTCGCCCGCTGCCACAGGCCGCCGAAGGTCGTCGCATAAGGCACCGTGCGACCTTGATAGGTCCAGCCCTTCAGCCGCCCATAGGTCAGGCGCAGCGTGCCCGTGGCGTCGGGATAAAGGCTGGTCCCGAACACCGCGAATCGCGCCTTGGCCAGCGCTTCGCTGGCGCGGTCGGTCGGTGCCTGGACCTTGCCTTCATATTCCGCGCGGGTGGCGCGGGTGACGTCCTGGATCTTGAGCAGAAACTGGATCAGCGGATCGTTCGACGCCTGCACCGCGGGAAGGCCGCCTTCCCACAACGCCTTGCGCACCGCCGGATCGCCGAGCTTGGTACCACGCGCCAGCCGGGCGGCGAGCGCTTCGGGCGATTCCTTGCCGAGCAGGGGCGCGATGCGGGTATCGTCGACGGTCAGGATCTCGCGCACCTTGGACAGCCACCAGGCGAGCTGCACTTCGTCCAGCGCGGGGTAGGTCGGCCGGGTGGCGAGCAGGCCGTTTTCGACCTGCGCCAGCCGCGCGTCGCCATATTCGGGCAGGCGCTCGGCATTGGGCTTCGGCCGTTCCTGCGCGCCGCGCACCAGATCCTCGGCCCAATTGTAGAGCTGCGACCCGCCGCCCGCGCGCACTTCCAGCATGTAGTAGCCGGGGTAGAGGCGGATCATCTCGGGCTGGAGGTTGGCCAGTTCGGTCCACGGATCGCCGATCGACTGGCGCAGCGCGGGGTCGGCCTGGACCCGGGTGCGGAAGTCCGCTTCGGCCGCGGCGCGGCGGGCCATGAAACGCGCGTCGATCAGCGACTGCTGCCGCCCGAACCCGCGCTTGTAGGTGTTCTCGATGCCCGAAATCGCCTGGCCTGCGATGAACGCGTTGCGCTCATTCTCGTGGGAAAAGCGCAGCAGCCGACCGCGCAATTCGCTGTTGATCAGCTGCTCCAGCGGCAGGGTGACGTCCTGCACCGTGCGTAGCTGCGCCTGCGTCAGCAGCCGCTGGGTCGCGCCCGGACTGCCCGACAGGAACACCGGCTGGTTCTCCTGCGGCGGGGAGGCGTTCCAGCGGAGGTAGCCCGGCGTCTTCACCGGCTGGTTGTTCTCGTACAGCCGCACGAACGCCGCATCGACGGCGAAGCGCGGGAAGCTGAAATTGTCGAGGTCGCCGCCGAACGCCGAGGCGCGATGTTTGGGCGCGAAGGCGAGGCGGACGTCGGTGTAGCGGCGATAGGTGTAAAGCTTGAATTGCCCGCCGCGATACAGCGTCACCACCTGGCAGCGGCGGCTCTTGTCCGACCCGCAGGCTTCGGTCTCGATCCTGCCCGCTTCGGCATCGCGCGCCTTGGTAAAGGCTTCGCCGCTGAGGCCTGCGCCCGCCGCCTGCATCCGCTGAGTGACGTCGCGGATGTCGGTCAGGATTTCGGCGACCATGCCGGGGCATTGGCGTTCTTCGGCGCGCGATTGCGGGGTGAAGCCGGTCTGCACGTAATTGCGCTCGGGTGTCGA
>Ga0310813_10000200_pt1 | contig 43999 bp, 29 predicted proteins | sample YN3metagenome_FD_203086 | JGI IMG/M metagenome (GOLD analysis project Ga0310813, IMG submission 203086) | Soil microbial communities from experimental microcosm in Duke University, North Carolina, United States - YN3 | ecosystem: Engineered > Artificial ecosystem > Soil microcosm > Unclassified...
CACACGGTATGCGACAGAGCCCGACGATTCCACCCATGCCTGCTCTCCGCAGGCGGGCTCAGACGTAACCGTTGCTGTGAGGTGCTCATGAACCACAAGATGCTCACAGGCGTTGCCGCGTTGTTCGTCGCGGGCGCCGCGGGTCTCCAGGCGCAGGTACGCCCGGACACCGGCAAGAAACCCGTCCAAGCGGCCGGCGTCATCGCGACTGATACACTCATCATCGAGTGGTATCGTCCCACTGGCACCGTTTGCAGCACCGTCGACGTGACCGCGGCGAAGGCGGTTCAGATCAAGTCGGATCTCTTCAAGGCCGATGCAGGCATGATCTCTCCCGACTCGGCGAAGATCGTGGCCCTCTGCGCGGTGCCGGGCCAAATCGGCTCGGGCGAGATGAACGTCGATAACGGCGTGACCCAGTACGCGATCGACATCATCCCCAACGGCAAGAAAACGCATACGAAAGTGATCGTGGACGCGAACACCGGCGCCGTGCTGTCCTCCAAGCAGTTTGGCGGACTGCGTGGATTGGCCGGATGGGTGCGTGAGAGCGGTGAGCACAAGACAAACACGGTGAAGCCGCCGAAAGACACAACGACCGTCATGACCAAGACGACGATCACCGTCACCAAGGACTCGAGCCTCAAGAAGGACACGAGCAAGGTGAAACCGCCGACCACCTGAGGACTCGCGGGCGCGGGTCTCTCCCAGCGGGGCGCCGTGGCAGCGGCGCCCCGTTTTTGTTTGGTTCACTGTCGCCGCGACGTTGACAAGGTGAGGCGAATGCGGGAAGCTAGTGCGCGCATCATCGAGCTCCCGCCCGTCTCCCATGCAACGACTCATCGCGCCCTTCTCGGTCCTTCTGGTCGGCGGACTACTCCTCGCCTGCCGAGGCAGCGCCCCCGCCACCGCGACGGCGACGGTTCCCGCGGCGAAGTATCTGGCGATTTGGGCCGGGCCGCAGGAACACATCCAGGGCGACAAGGTCATGACGCCGATCGGGCCGAGCTTCGTCGCCATCATCGACGCCGATACCGCGAGCCCCGGCTACGGGTCGATCGTCACGTCGGTGCCGATCGGCGACATGGCGATGATGCCGCATCATATGGAGTACGTCTTTCCGCGGAGCGGCGTGGTGTTCGCCGACGATTACACGGCGGGAAAAGCGTTTCTCATCGATTTGCGAGATCCCACGGCGCCCAAGCGCGTCCGCACGATGGACGGTGTGCCGGGCTTCGAGAAACCGCACAGTTTCGCGCGCCTCGCCAACAATCACGTCATCGCGACGCTTCAGTACGGCAACGGCATGAAGCCGGGCAACCCGGGCGGGATCGCCGAGTTCGACGCCGATGGAAAGTTGGTGAGGAGCGTGTCGTCCGCCGACTCGAGCATGCCCGGCGCGCGTATTCGCAACTATGGTCTCGAAGTGCTGCCGGCCATCGACCGCATGGTCACGACGAGCGCGCCGATGGACACCGAGCACACGGCGAACACGGTGCAGCTCTGGCGCCTCTCCGATCTCAAATTGCTCAAGACGATCGCGATGCCGAAGGTCGCGAACGATTCGGTCGACCAACAACCATTCGAGGTCCGCGCGCTCCCCGACGGCAAGAGCGTGATGCTCAACAGCTACCTGTGCGGCATGTATCACCTCACCGTGGACGGCGATACGCCGCGCGTCGAGCTGGTGAACTCGCTCCGTTCACCGCCCGAGAGCGGTTGCTCGGTGCCGGTGATCGTGGGCCGCTATTGGGTGATCCCCGTCGCTTATGGGCGCCGCGTCATCAGCCTCGACATCAGCGACCCGACGCACGCGACACAGGTCGCCGAGCTGAAGACCGACTCGACCTTCCTTCCGCATTGGCTGTCGGCGGATCCGGGTAGCGATCGTATCGTGCTCGTCGGGCAGGACGATGGCGAGCCGCGCGTGACGATCATCCGGTTGGACCAGGCCACCGGCGCTCTGAGTTGGGATGACCGTTTTCACGACGGAGACAGGACCAAACACGGTGTGAGCTTCGCGCGCACCGATTGGCCGCACGGGAAAATCGAGCACGTCGTTCCGCACGGCGCGCTCTTCGTCGCGCAGCCAAAACCGTGAGGTTATCGCAAGTGATGATTCGTCCTTTGCGCGCCCTCGTCTTACTCGCCGCCTCGGCGTCGCTCGTTCACGCTCAACGGCGTCGATCTCTTCCGCTCGACTCCGGAGCCGTCGGCGACATCGCGCGCCTCCTCCTTCTCGAAGACGTGCGTCGCTTCGACTCCCTCGAGCTCTCGAGCGCGCTCCAGTCGAAGCATCCCGAGGTCCGCCGCCGTGCGATGCTCGCCGTCGCGCGGATCAATGACAAGCGCGGCGTTGCCCTGCTTCGCGCGCGACCACTCGACGCCGATACCGCGCTCGCCGCGACGATGGTGTTCGCCGTCGGCCAGCTCCGCGACACGCTGACGATCGCCTGGTTCGATTCGCTGCTGTCCAATCCGCGAACCGCGCCGACAGTCGCCACCGAAGCCGCTTGTGCGCTCGGAAAGATCAAAACGGCGGCGGCTCGTGCGGTGCTGGCGCGATACCTCACCAACGTCACCGCCGGCCCGCGCACTCGTGACGCGATCGGTGAGGCGCTTCTCGCCATCGGCCGCTCGACCGCGCGCGGCGACATCGCGCCGATCGTGAAATGGACGTCTTCCCCCGACGAGGAGATTCGCTGGAGAGCGACGTGGGCCATCTTTCGCCCCCGCGATCCCGCTGCCGTGGGCGATCTGCTCCGTCTGAGTGACGACCGGTCGGGGCACGTCCGCTCGTGGGCTGTTCGTGGGCTCGTCAAGTCGCAAGCAGACTCGGCGTCGGTCGGCGAGCGCGCGGAAGCGAAGCTGCTGGCGGCGCTCCGCGACACAGACCGGCGCGTGCGCAGCGAAGCGATCCGCGCGCTCGGCAGCTACTCGGACTCGCTTGCCCTGACGGCGCTCACGAACGGCTTGTCGTCCGCGGACAGCTGGATCTCGGTGAGCGCCGCGGAAGGGCTGGGGAGGTCTCGTCTCTCGTCCGTCGTGCCGGCGCTCGTCGCGGCCACAGATGCGACGCGCCCCTGCGCGCTGCGCGCCACCGCGATTCGACAACTGCAACCCTTCGCCAATGCCGAAGCCAGAACAGCGGCGAGCGCGCTGGCGCGCGATACGGTTCCTTATTGTCAGAACCTGGCGGCGCAGATTCTACGCGATACGGCAAACGCCGGTCGCGGTGGTGCCGGTGGTGGACGCGGTCGGCAACCGCAGCAGCTTGTCGAACGGCCAATGTCGGAATATCGCGCGATCGTGGAACGGTGGATCGTTCCGTCCTACAACGGCAAGCCGCTTCCGCGCGCCAGGATGCGAACCGTACGCGGCGATATCGAGCTCGAGTTGTACGCCGGCGATGCGCCGCTGGCGATGCACGCGATGACGCGCATTCTCGACGGCGGGAACATTGTCGGCAGCGAGTTCTCGCGCGTCGTGCCTGACTTCGTCGATCAAGAGGCGACGATTCGCGACGCGGCTGTCCAGCGCGATGAGGTGAATCGCCATCGACTGACGCGCGGCAACCTCGCGTGGGCGAGCGCGGGGCTCGATACGGGGCGTCCGGGCTACACGCTCAATCACACGCCACAACCGCACAACGAAGGTGATTTCACTTCGCTCGGCCGCGTGATCCGCGGCCAGGACGTCGTCGACCGCATCGAGCTCGGCGATCGGATTCTCGGCCTGCAGATAATCACGAACACTGCCAAATGACGTTGACGCGATTCTTGTTTCTAAGCAGCGCAGCGGTTGCAGGTCGTTCCGCTCCAACCATAAAACAACTCTCATGAGACATTCACGGCCCCTTTCGCTCGCGATCCTCAGTGGACTGTTCGCGAGTGCTGTGTCGTGCAGCCATCCGTCGACCGTGACAGCACCCAGCCCGTCAGCGTCGCGCTGGCTCCCCACGTGGTCTCCGAGTCAGCAGGCCACGGTCGCGCGGCCCGCCGCGGGAACACCGGACCCGGTGCCCACGTACGCCAACGTCACGCTGCGCCAAATCGTTCATACGACAATCGGCGGCGACCGCGTTCGCATCAGAATCTCGAACGAGTACGGCGATCGTCCGCTCAAGATCGACGCCGCCCACATCGCCCTTCGCACCAGCGGCTCGACGATCGATCCGGCAAGCGACCGAGCACTCCTGTTCGGCGGAAAGCCGTCGGCGATCGTCAGAGCCGGCGCCGTGCTGACGAGCGATCCGATTTCGTTTGCCGTACCCAAGCTCGGCGATCTGGCGATCAGCCTCTATCTTCCCGACTCGGCGCGCACCGGTACAAGACACTCGCTCGGTGTGCAGACAATGTACGTCTCGCGTTCCGGCGATCAGACGACGAGCCCCACGTTCAAGGCCGACACGACACTTCGTTCTTGGGTTTTTCTCTCTGGCGTCGACGTGACGAACCCGAGCATCACCGGAACGATCGTCGCCACCGGTAACTCGATCACCGACGGATTCGGCGCGACGCCGGACTCGAATCGCCGCTGGCCCGACGTGCTCGCGCGACGGCTGCTGTCGAGCAATGAGCCGCCAAAAGCCGTCGTGAACGCCGGCATCTCCGGGAATCGCGTGCTCACGTACGGCACAGGGCCGAGCCTCCTGTCCCGCTTCGACCGCGACGTGCTGATGCAGCCGGGCATCACGCACGTGATCATTCTCGAGGGGATCAACGACATCAGTCGCAGCGGTGTCGACACGGTGACCGCGGACGACATCATCTATGGACTCCGTCAAGTCGTGGAAAGGGCGCACGAGCGAGGAATCGTCGTCTACGGCGCAACGCTCACACCATATGAACGGGCGCGTCCGGAGAATGAGCAGAAGCGCCAGGCCGTCAATCAGTGGATCCGCGCGAGCGGCGTATACGACGGTGTCATCGACTTCGACGCGGCGATTCGCGATCCGGCGAAGCCGACCCGCATGCTCCCGCAGTACGACTCGGGCGATTCCTTGCACCCGAGCGACGCCGGCTACCTGGCGATGGCGAACGCGATCGACTTGGCGCTGTTCCGCCGCAAACGCGACTAGCGGTGGCAATTGGGTCATGTCCAAAGACGGCATCACGCGCGTTCGCGCCTTGACGAAGAAGCTCCCCGACGTCGAGGAGGGTACGACCTTTGGCTATCCCGCGTTCAAGGTCGGTGGGAAGACTTTCGCCTGGTTCCCGAAGAAGAAAGAAGTCGAGCCCGGATCGCTCGGTGTGCGCATGACCATTCTCGAGCGTGAGTATCGCATCGCCGCCGAGCCGCGCGTCTACTATGTGACGCCGCACTACAAGGATTACGACTCTGTGCTCGCCCGCGTCGACGAGTTGACGGACGCCGCGTTGCGCGAATTGCTCGAATCGGGTCACGAATACATCGTGACGAAGTCAAAGGGTTCCGGCACGACGCGACGGCGACGACGTTGACCAAATCGGTGGCGCACGACATCCGGCGCGAGCTCACCGCGGTTCCCGAATCCCCCCTCGTCCAGATCGCGACCCTGGCCGAGTCGATGCCGGGATCGATCAAGCTGTGCTACGGCGAGTCCGATCTCCCGACGCCATCCTTCATCACCGAGGCGGCGCATCGAGCGGCACTCGACGGTCACACGTTCTACACCCACACCGCCGGGTATCGAGAGCTCCGTAGAGCGATCGCCGACAAGATCCGAGAGCTGCACGGCGTCGAATACGACGACGCCGAGATCATGGTCACCGTCGGCGCGTCGATGGCGATCTACGCGGCGATCCGCGGGTGCATTGGGCCCGGTGACAACGCCGTCATCGTCTCACCGGCCTACGCGATCTACGCGAATGGCGTGACGATGTGCGGAGGCGAGCCGCGTTTCGCGCCGCTCATTCGCTCAGGTCCGGGCTTCGCGCTCGACGTCGACCGCGTGCGCGCGGCGATCGACGGCAACACGAGAATGCTCGTCGTCAACAGCCCATCGAATCCGACGGGCGTGACTCTGACGACCGACGAGCAGCGCGGGCTCGCCGAACTGGCGGAGACGCACGGCCTCCGTCTCCTCGCCGACGAAGTGTACGAGCGAATCACCTACGACGCACCGATCGCGCCCTCCTTTGCTCGCGTGGTCGAGAACACGGAGCGGTTGATCGTCGCCAACAGCTTCTCGAAGACCTATTGCATGACCGGATGGCGACTGGGCTGGGCGCAGTCGAGCCGGGAGGTGATCCGCGCGTTGACGACCGGCGTCGAGTTCATGACTTCGAATGCGGCGGCGCCGGTGCAGCAAGCGGGAATCGCCGCGCTGCGCCATGGTGAGGAATGCGTCGCCGAGCTCCGCGCGCATTGCGCGGCGCGACGCGCGCAAGTGGTCGAGGGACTGTCGCGCATCGAGGGGGTTCAGGTGGCGGCGCCCGCGGGGAGCTTCTTCGCGTTCTTTACGATCGACGGCGTCGCCGACTCCGCGGCGTTCGCGCTCGAGCTGCTGCGCGAGACAGGCGTCGCATTGGCTCCGGGCTCGGCGTTCGGGCCGGGCGGGGAAAACGCGCTGCGCCTCTGCTTTGCTTCCACGGAACGTACGATCGAGGAAAGTCTCGACCGGCTGCGTCAGGCGCGATCGTTCTCGAACAGATATTTGTCGCGCAGGTAAGCGACGCGCATCCCGGCGCGCAGCATGTTGCGATATGAGGGATTCGGACGGTCGGGCGTGTCGGGCGCTGTTTCCGCCGTGACCCAGCTGCAGCCGAGCCGCTTCGCGTCATCAAGTCGTTTCGCGAGCAGTGCCGTCTGCGCACCCTTGTTGCGAGCGGCGGCGGATGTGCCGGCGACGCCGAGCCACGCGCCTTCGTTCCGCACGAACATCGCTGCTCCGGCGATCGGGCGCTCGTCGTCGAACGCCATGTAGTAGTGCCACCCCGGATGGCCGAGGGCAGATATGAGGTCCGGTTCGATGAGCTCCGGGAGACCGAACGCCGCGGCAACGATCGATCGATAGGCTCCGGCAGACTCGATACCGATCTCGCGCACTGAAACGGTCCCGATCGGAGCCGCGGCGACGTCACGCGGATCGCCCACCAACTTCACGGTGGGCGTTTTCAAAACGCCGCCCTGTTGGGTCAGCGTGGTCGGGCCGCCGATGATCGTCGCGTCCGGGCCGCACTCGACGAGCCAGCGCGGCACGCCAGCCTCTCGAAAAAACCCATTTACCTCACTGAGGAGCGGCGCGTCGAGCGGCCGGTCCAATCCGATGCCGATCGTGCGATTGAGCGCGGCGGCGTCAGCTCCCGGCGTAGCGAGGACTACGGCGCCGCCGATGCGTCGCACTCGAGTTCCTAGTCGATCCCTGTGCGCGGCCGGCACCGCTTCAACGCGTTGCCTCCACGCCTCGGCCTCGAGGAACTCGATTCGCGCGCTGTCGGTCACCGTCTGACGTTAGCGCCGCGTCGCGGCAAAGACGAGTCTCACCGGCTTTAGAGAGTGTAGAAGAACCGTCCCTTGAAACCGGGCACCGTGACCATCTCGCGCAATCCGCCGGGCAAAAGCCGCAGCTGACCGGGCGTGAGCAACTCTTTGATCCACGGTCCTTCGGCGTAGACGATCTCCCACATCGCCGTGGCCGCGTCGTTGACGTGTTTGGCGGCGTCTTTCGCGCTGTATGCCTCGGGGAGCTTCGCCAAGTACTCGGCCAGCCCCCCGAACACGCTGTCGGCGCGCGCGATGAGCATCTTCTGCCGCGCCTGCACCCGCTCCGACTGATCGCGCGTCAGCGCCAGCGAATCGGCGTAGCGCAGCATCAGCTTGTAGATGTCCATGAACGCGTTCGACGACGAGCTGTTCATGTAGCGATTCTTCAACGTGTCGGCGCTCGCTCGTGTCCCTTTGAGCGCCGGTTTGACGCGCATCTTCAGGATGACGTCCTGCTCCTGCGCGTCGTGGCCGAGGTTCATGCGTACGTCGAGCGTCATGCGGAAGGGCACGCGCAACGTACTCGTCGAGGGACTGGTATTCCCGAAGCGCGGATTGACCTGATAGACGTAGCGTCGCGCGTTCGCATCGAAGCCGCGCACCTGGTAGAGGGTGCCGTCCATGAACGGCGTCGCGCCCCAGCCGTGCAGGTGGTCGCTCCCGTGCAAGAGCTGATCGATCCCGCCGAGCGGGTTGGAGAGATTGAGCGACGCGCTCACGCGGTTATTCGTCCGCGGGACGTTGCCCATGAACAAGCTCGCGTTCATCGACGCGAACCAGGGGCCCACGCAGCTGTTGCGGCCGGCGAGCGTATTGGTCTGCGACGTCAGGCACTTCCGCACCGAGGACGAGCCGTTCGTCATCAGCTCTCGCAAGCCCTGCGACAACGCCGCGTCGCCCACGCGGGCCGGATCGAACACGAACGCACGGTCGCCGAACCAACCGTCGCCGTTCACGTCGCCGCCGATGGTCGGCGTGTAGCGAAGCCCGGACGAAATCCGCGTGAACGTCGTGAGCGCCATCTTGCCGCTGAAAAACGATCGTGCCGCTTGAACGAGAAACTGATGCCGCGGCGTGAAGCCGTTCGCTGCCCACTCCACGCCGCGCGGATCGAGTGCCGTGCTTTGGTCGAAGCCGCGCGCCTGCGAGCGTGTATCCGCCCAGGTGTAGCCGAGGGTGAAGAAGCCGATTCGGAACGGAATGTTCGGGACAAGGTACGCCGTGACCTGACGCGAGTCGCCGCGGAGATCTGACACTCGATCCGACACGCGGCCGAACGTCGCGGCGCGCCGCGACTCGGTGGGCGAGGAGCTTCCGGTCGACGTCACGATGCTCGACGCCGAGATGTAGACGGGCCGGTTGGCTTCGTCGGCGAGCGCGAACTTCTGCGCGCCATTGAAGTTGAGATCGACGACGCCCGCTTGATTCCGATTGAGCGAGTACGTGGCGTCGATCGCGAGGTAGTTGCCGAAGATGCTGTTCGTCCAACCCGCGGTGGCGCGCCACGAACGCATCGGCGAATAGCTCGGATCGATCATCGTGACGTTGGGCGCCGTGTCGGCAAAGACGCTGGCGCCGCCGACGCAGGTGCTCGGAATCGTCGACGGATCGTTGTCGTACGCCTGCCAATTGGGGATCGGCGTCGCCGGACCGACGCAGAGGAGTCGCTGTGCGCTCCCCGGCAGTCCCGTCGCGCCGATCGCGTCGGAGAGGAGATCGGAGCGGAGGAAATTGCGGAATTCTCCGATGCCGGCGCGGAGCGACGGGCCGCCGCGAATCAGCGTCGAATAGCCCGTGTTGTTGATGCTGATGCCGTTCCCGGACTTGTAGTACCAACTCGCGCCGACGCGCGGGCTCACCGCGAAGGAGTTCGGCGCTCGGTCGTTGCGAGTGCCGAACGTCTGTTCGAGCTTCGGGTTTGTCGTCGGCAACCCGTTGAATGCGTTCGCATCCACCCGCGCGCCGCCTGTCACCACGACGGTGCGTGTGTTGTAGTTGAGTCCCAGCGCGGCCGCCCCCATCCATTCGCCGCCCGCGCGATCCGGCGTGTTGAGCGTTCGCGAGAAGCTGGAGGGAACATTGTTGGCGAGATCGGACAACGACGCGAAGCTGTACGAGCCATATCGGTTCGCCGCCACCGACTGGTCGAAGTGCTCGTAGCGCGACTGGAAGTAGAGCGTCGCGGGCAGCGTCGTGTGTCCGTTGAGCAGGAAGGTGGTCTGATTATTCGCTTCCAGCGCCAGATTGCGGGAGTCGCGCGCCAACGTGCCGTTGCCGCCGAAGCCGAGCGAGCCGATCGTCGCCTCTGTCGAGCTCAGCGCCGACGCGATCAACACGTTGCCGCCGGGCAGCGCGACGTAGGGCGATCCTCTCGTCTCGTCGAACGACGCGCCGACCGACGTCTCGTTGACATAGTCGCCGCGCACGCCGAAGTAGCGCGAGTAGAGACCCTGCAGCAGCCCGCCGCCTCGGCTCGACTTGCCCGTCGTCGCCGGCAGCACGGTCGGCGACAGCCCGCCGCCGCGCGTCTCCGTATAATTGGCGCCCGTGACCACGTTCCACTGCGGCGGCGGCGTCGCGCCGGGGCTCGACGGAACGGAATAGTCGAACCGGCCAAGTACCGAGCCGCCAATTGTGGTACGATCGGTCGGCACCCCGCCGGCGGTGACCGGCACGTGCAATCCCGAGAGGATTTGCGTCAATCGGAACGCCGAATCGGGCGAGATCCCGGCGTGGGCGAGCGCGTCGGCGTCCAGATCGAGCAACGTCGACACCGGCGCGCGATTGATCGACCCCTGATAGCCGACGTCGTAGAAGTACTTGTCAAGCGCGAACGCGCCGATGCTCGCCCCACCCAGCTGGAGATTGGTGAATTTTTGACCAAAGCGCGCCGCGATCGGATCGCCGACCTGGAGCATCGGCGCGTCGAGCGTGACGCGTCCGCGACGCACGTCGATGTTCGTGCCACGATTCACCGTCGTGGACGCGAGCGCACCGCTGAACCCTCCGCGCGTCGGATCCCAGGGCGAAGACACGAAGCGCGTCCCCGTGTTCATGTCGCGCGGCACGGCGTCGCCGGAGAAGTTCATGCCGTTGAGCGTTTTCATATTGGCGTCCGCGCCGAGTCCGAACGCGGAGAAGCCGCCGGCGGTGAGTGAGAGTCCGGGCACGAGCCCCGCCATCGCGTCGATGTTCCCCGCGAGCTCGGGCGGCAGCGCGTTCACCACGCCGTCGATGGTCTTGTTGGTGCCGTCGGTGCCGGGTGCCCCGGTTTCTTGGCCAAAACTCCGCGGCGGCCGCGGGCGTTGGGCTTGAACACGGACCGCCGCGACCTGCTGGACGTTCGCCGCCAGCTTGGCGTTGACGACGGCGACACTATCGCCCGGCTTGATCGTCACGCGCTGGCGAAAGTTGCGGTAGCCGAGCGCCGAGATGTTGAGGATGTACTCGCCGGTCGCGTTGGCGATGCCGATACGGTAGTTGCCCGTGCCGTCGGTCTTCCCGGACACAATCTCGGCGGACGGCGCGATCGTGACGAACACGTCGGCGGCGGAGATCGCCACCCCGCTGTCGCTCGTCACGCGTCCCTGAATGACGTGCGGTCGCGTCTGGGCGCTCGCCGATGGCGCCGACGAGAGGATGAAGAAGAGAAGGGCGGCCAAAGCACCTGCGGGTCGTCGCATCACCAACGCCTCTCGAATGAATCGTTCGTCTGGGACCATCGAACGCGGCGACAGCATCGGTGGCCGCGCGGAAGCCTAAATGATACGTGACCGCATCACGCCTTTCATATGACCCTTGGATGCCGCTAAGGGTTGGCCCGTTCGTCGAGCGTCCGGCACCTGTCCATTGCCGGGTCTCGCCCCGCTCGACGATCCTCCGCCGATGGCGAAGCGACGATGTCGGGGACCACGCCGCGATGGTCGGTGGTGTCGCCGCTCGAGCGAACGAACAACGCCGACGAAACCGAAACCGCTAGCTGCGAACGGGGCAGGCGGAAGATGTACGCCTCGCCGAATCCATTCGGTCGGCCGCCTGTCTCCTCTCCCACCAGCGTCGCCAGTCGATAGGTCTTGATCGCGTCGGCCACATCCATGGCACTCGAGAATGTCTGCGGGCCGATAAGGACGCAGACTTCTCTCGAAAAGAACGGCTGGGCAGCTTCGTGTGCTTCCGGCCACTCGGAGAACGTGACAATCTTGCCGTCAGGGCCATTCATCAGTTGCCGGCCGAGGGAGAACAGTTCCCACCCGTGCGTCCATCGCACCGCCGGGTGCACCATCGACTTGAAGTAGGACCGGTACTCGGCGCTCATCTTCCACTGCTTCGCGGAACCCATGCGGTAGGGCTTCGTCGTGATGTAGCGCAGCAACTCGTCTCCGAGGCGCGAGTCTCCACCGCCATTGCTCCGAAGATCGATCACGAGCACGCGCGTCGAATCGGCGGCGACGCGCTGGAACATCTCGGCCAGATCAGTCTTGAAGCGACCGGGATCGCCGGCCATCGAGCGAAAGTTCATGTAGCCGACGCGCGACGGCCGCAGCTCGTAGGTAAAGTTCGGCGCGGCGGTCCGCTGGGGTCTCGCTCGAGTAGCGATCGTGCGCAGCGTGTCCTGCGAGATACCGGCGAGCTCGATGGTGCGCGGCGTGCCCACGCCTCGTTGCGTCACGATCGTGTACGGCGCGCCGATCGAATGGATGAGTAGTAAGTCGCGGAACAGGCCGGTGACGTTCGCGGCACGAAAAGGCTCGCTCTCGCCGCTCATCTCGGTCATCCAGGCGTGCACGAGCGAATCGGCGTTCTTTCCGTTCACCGACGTGAGCCGGTCGCCGGCGTCGACCCCGGCGTCGCGCACGATCGGCGCCGATACGACGATGCGGCCGGCGTCGTCCATCGCGACGGACGGCGGGAATACAAGTGCGCCTGCCTGCTGGAGTCGTTGGGCTTCTTCGCGGGGCAGCGCGACACTCGTATGTCCGTCGCCGAAGGCGGCGACGAATGGAGCGAGCCGCGTCCATAGCTCGGCTCGGGAGAGCGCCGGCGGCATCGTCGCGACGAGGCGTGCGCGCGCCGAGCTGACCGAGTCGCGCGGACGATTCGCGTAGAGGTCGGGATGCACGTCCTCGAGTGTGCGCATCAGCACATCGAGGTCCGCGATGGCCTCGTCTCGGTTGAGCGTGCGCCCGATGGCCGCCGGCGCGGCGTTTGGTGGAGGCGGCACGCGGATCGGCGAGCACGCTGCGACGATGCCGGCGCCGATCGTGAACAGGATGGCGCGGCGGAACGGCGTTTCGGGGAAGTGCACGTTCTGGCGTGGTTCTGGTCGACCGGTGTACACTAGCCCGCTCACGAAGTGCCGTGCCCGCGCATACATTGGCGTTGTCTCATTCCCCCCCCCCCACTTCGATGATATCGCCGCGCATGCCGCTTCGCTCAATCCTGATATTCGCGCTCGTCACCGCCTGCTCGTCGGCGAGCCGGCAACAGGCTCCGTCCGCGGCTACGCGTCCTGCTGCCGACGACGCGCTCATCGCGCGCGCGCGCGCGATCCATCAGCGCGTCATGACGCTCGATACGCATGTCGACATCAACGCCAATCAGTTCAACCCTGGGGATTCGGTCAACTTTGCCAAGGGTGTCCCCGGCCGGCAAGTCGATCTCCCGAAGATGGAGGCGGGCGGATACGACGCCGTCTTCCTCGCGGTCTATCAAGGCCAGGGTCCGCTCGACTCGGCCGGTTACGCGAACGCATACCGTGCCGCGATCGCCAAGTTCGACGCGATTCATCGGCTGACCGAAGTCCTCGCGCCGAATCGCACCGGCCTCGCACTCACCGCCGCCGACGCCCGACGCATCCACGCGGCAGGGAAGAAGGTCATCTTCGCCGGCATCGAGAACGGCTATCCGATCGGCACCGACCTCACGCGCGTCAAGGAGTTCTATGACCGCGGCGGCCGCTACATGTCGCTGGCGCACAACGGCAACAGCCAACTCTCCGACTCGAACACGGGCGAGCAGCAAGGATTCTCGTTCAATAACGGGTTGTCTCCCGAGGGCCGAGAAGTCATCAAGTTGATGAACACGTACGGAATGATGGTCGATTTCTCGCATCCGTCGAAGGGCGCGATGATGGAGATGATCAAACTGTCCAAGGCGCCGATCATCGGGTCGCATTCCGGCGTGCGCGCGATCTGCAACCACAGTCGCAACGCGGACGACGAGCAGCTCAAGGCGCTGGCGAAGAACGGCGGCGTCATCCAGATCGTCGCCTTCGCGTCGTATGTGAAGTGCGACCCGAAGCGTGATTCGGCTCGCGCGGCCGAGACGGCGGCGCTCAATCGCGAGTTCGGCGTCGTGCTCCAGCAGGGCGGAGCTGGACGTGGTGGGGCGGGACGTGGTGGCGCGGGCGGCGGTGGTGGTGGACGCGGTGCTGGTCGCGGCGGCGCCAACGCGGCGCTCGATTCAATTCTGCAGACGATGCCCGCCGAACGCCGCGCGGAATACCAGCGGCGCCAGCAAGCGATCGCGGCAAAGTATCCGCCGACGCCTCGCGCGACCGTGTCGGATTTCGTCGATCACATCGACTACGCGGTGAAGCTGATCGGCGTCGACCACGTCGGCATCAGCTCTGACATGGACGGCGGCGGCGGCGTGGACGGGTGGAACAGCGCGGCCGAGACGTTCAACGTGACGCTCGAGCTGGTGCGGCGCGGCTACACCGAAGAGCAGATCGGCAAGATCTGGAGCGGCAATTTGCTCCGCGTGCTCGAGGAGTGTGAACGGGTTGCGAAGGAGATTCAGAGCGGCAAGCTCAAAGCGTGAGCGCCGCTCCCTGAATCCTCACGGCGGGCTTTTCGCCGTCCGGATCGCCCACGCGCCGCTCTTGCCGCCGGTCCGCCAGGTGCCGTTCACCACGGCGAATACGGCTTTCTCGAACAGATCGGCGAACTGATTGCCCGCCTTGTGATCGACGCTCGAATCCCACGTGCCGGTGTACTCCCCGCCGCGTCCCTCGACGTTCGCGCGCCAGTTGCCGTACCATCGATCGTTGGCCTTGCTCGCCGACCATAGCCCGGACATCACCGCCTTGCCCTGGCTGTCGTTGAGGGTCCAGGTGCCGGTCACGGTGCCGCGCGCGCTGTCAGGCAGCGCGGTCCACGATCCCATCAGCGCCATCGTGCCGCTCGTCGCGCTCCACGCTCCCGTCCGCGTGTTGCGCGCGAACCGCGTTGAATCGCTCTGCGCGCCAAGGTTGGCGCCGATGATCAAGCAAGCGACAATGGCGGTGATGCGCACGATGCCTCCACGAAGATCTGGCCGGGTCAAGAAACCTTCCACGGCCAACGGCCCTTCGCAAATCCTCGCGTCTGGAACGTGCCTCCGCCAGAGCGAGATCTAGCGTCGCACCAAGAGCAGCGCGTTGCCGACCTCGCGCTCACCCGTCGAGTCGCTCGGCATGTTCACGAGCGTGCCGTTTACGATCATCGTCGACGAGCCGCCGCCGTCGAAGTTCATGGCCTGCCACGCGCCGACCCGCCGCATCAGCGCCGCCAACTCCACCAAGGTCATCCCGACGCTTTTCCGCGTACGGCCGTCGACCACCAGCAGAAAAAGCGTCGAGCTGTCGCGAGAAAAACCGATCGCGCTCCGCGGGTGTCGCGTCTCGGCGTTTCTCGAGATCGTGCCTTCCACGGTGGGCGCGTCGACGGCAACGTCCTGTCCGTCGCGCAGAATCCGCGGCCATCCTCCCATCAGGATTGTCGGCGCGCCCAGCCCGGTGCGGGGCAGCGTTGTGAGCACGACGCGAATCGTGTCGCCGTCGGGCATGCCTTGTACTTCGCGAAGGCGGGAGCCGGCGCCGTACGCCGCGAGTACGGCGCCGTTTCCGGGAATGGACGAGCCTGACGAGCGCGACACCGCTCCGCGGCGCACATAGAGCAGCGTGTCGCCGCGTCGGCCGGCGGCAATCATCGCCACTTCGGCGGTTTGGCGCGTGGTGTCGAACGGGGTTTTCGAGCCGTAGCGCGACGTGTAGAGCGCGGTGCCCTCCGGGTTGCCCGACGGATTGAAGTTGAGCGTCGTGATCGGCGTCGCGACGCCTCGCGCGACCGCCTTGGCGTCGAGCAGATAGCGGTCCATGAACGGCCGCCGCGCCGCATCGATCCCGAATTGGATGTGCGCGTTGTCGTACGTGTCGTACGGGGAGTCGGTGACTTTGAGTCCCTTCCACCATTCACCGGCGATCACCTGATTGTTCTCGTTTTCGCCCGAGGCGAGGTTGAAAAAATCGGCGTTGATCGCGGCGAGGACGCGCGCGCCGCGGTCGGCGGCGCGTTTCACCATCGCGCTCGGCTTCTCGCGACCGCGCAGGGCGTCACGCGCACGCTCGTGGCGAAGCTCGATGTCGGCGCGCCGGAGATCGACAGTTACGAGGTAGATGGCGAACGGGCCGGAGGAATCCACCCAATGCTGGTACGTCACGCCCGGCGCCAGCGATTCCGTCGTGACGCGAGCAAACAGCGGGGCGGCTCGCCCAACCGCCGGCGTACGACACGCGGCGGCGAAGCTCAGCAACGAAACGAAACTGTAACCGAACGTGACGCGCCCGCGACGCATATGTGGCCTTTCGCGTGAATGGCTGCCATAATCTCGCCCACCCTCTCGCATCACGCGAGCGCGATGTCCTTTTGCATCTGACCCATGAGAGCCTGGCCGTTCCGGCGAGCATCCGCACTCATCGCGACACTGCTGGCGACGCTGATCGGCGCATGTCGACCGTCGCCGCTCGCCCCCGGCCCGTCGCCCTTCTTCTTCATCCAGATGTCGGACCCGCAGTTCGGGATGTTCACGGCCAACGGCGATTTCTCACAGGAAACGGTCAACTTCTCTCGCGCCATCGAAGCCGCGAACCGCTTGCGCCCGGCGTTCGTGGTCGTGACCGGCGACCTCACCAACCGACAGGGCGACAGTGCGCAAATCGCCGAGTACCGGCGCATCGCGTCGAAGCTCGATCGTTCCATTCCGCTGTACAACGTCCCCGGAAATCACGACGTCGCGTTGCCATTGAGTTCGCAAAGTGTAAGGTCTTACCGCGCGATCTATGGATCGGACTACTACACGTTCGACCAGAACGGAGTACGCGGCGTGGTGATCAACTCGTCGTTGTTCAAGGAGCCGAATCTGGCGCCGGACGACGCAGCGGCGCAGGAACGATGGCTCGTGAAAACGATCGCCGACGCGAGAGCAGCGAAACGCCGGGTCATCGTCTTTCAACATCATTCCTGGTTCCTCTCGCGCGCCGACGAGCCGGACCAGTACTTCAACCTCCCGGTCGAGAAGCGCCGTGAGATGCTGACGTTGTTCACCGACGCCGGCGTGCGATACGTCTTCGCTGGTCACTACCATCGAAACGCGCTCGGACATGACGGCAATCTGGAGATGGTGACGACCGGGCCTGTCGGGAAACCACTCGGGACCGATCCGTCGGGAATCCGGGTCGTGATCGTTACCCGAGACAGCGTCATTCATCGCTACTATCCGCTCGACTCGCTGCCCGATCGTATCCAATTGCCGCGGTAGCCATACTTGCCGCCGGCAGAGACGGCCGGTAACGTCGACCACCAGCTTTTCCCGCATCCTCTCTATTCGTTCCCACCCGAACGATCTTCGACGGCGGTCGCCATCGCGCGTTACCGCACGGAGGAGCAGATGATAACACGGTTCCCAGGCAGACCCTCGCTTCTCGCGTGGAGGCTCGTGCGCGTGCTGACGCTTGTCGCACTCACCGCCGCGCGGCCACTCGCCGCACAAACCGGGATACTCAACGGCACCGTGCTCGATGCCGCAACGAATGCTCCGGTACGCAACGTCCAGGTGACGCTGCCCGGCACGTCGCTGGCGACGCAGACCGACGAGGCGGGACGCTTCCGCGTCGCCAACGTGCCGGCCAGCGCGCGCGACGTTACGGCGCGGCGCATCGGCTATCGGCCGCAGACGGTGCGCTTCACGATGGATGCATCGGGAACGGCGAACGTCACCTTCGCTCTGACCGAGAGCGCGATGACGCTCGACGCCACCGTCATCACCGGCGTGACCGGGGATACGCGAAAGCGCGCGATCGGGAACTCGGTAGCAACAGTCACGGCGGCCGAAGTCGTCGAGCAGTCCGCCGTCGAGAACATCACCGAGGTGCTCCAGGCCAAGACGCCGGGGCTCACACTCATGCCCGGATCCGGAACGGTCGGTACCGCGGCGAACTTCCGACTGCGGGGCGCGGGCTCGCTCTACGCCGGCAATTCCCCGACGATTTACCTCGACGGCGTGCGCGTCAGTCAGCGCTCGCAGGGATCCTTCGACACGTTCGGTCAGGTCACCTCGGCGCTCGACGCGATCAATCCGTCCGACATCGAATCGATCGAGGTCATCAAGGGTCCCGCCGCCTCGACGCTCTACGGCGCGGAAGCTGCGGCCGGTGTGATTCAAATCATCACCAAGAAGGGACGTCCAGGGCAAATCCGCTGGCGCCTTCGCGGCGAGAATGGAAACTCGGAGTGGGACGCGAGCCTCCGTCCCGTGAACTACGCGATCGCGACCGCGGCGCGCATCGCCGACACCGTGACCTGGCCCGGCTTCAAGGGCAAGCAGGTCGGCGACATCATCTCGTTCCGCCCGATGTCCGACGGGCGCGCGCTGCGCACGGGCGGTTTGTCGAAGTACACGATCGAAGCGAACGGTGGCGGCGACCGAGCGACGTTCTACATCTCGGCGGCGCAGGATAAAGAAGAGGGCGTGTACTACAACAGCTTCTCCGACCTGAATTCCGCGCGCGGCAACTTCAGCTTCCTCGCGTCCAACAAGCTGAGTTTTACGGCGAACATAGGCCTGAGCAACAATCACATTCGTCTGCCGCTCAACGACAACGTCGCAGCGGGTATGATCATCAGCTCGTATCTCGCCATTCCCGGTCGCACCTACGCGTTTCCGGCCGGTCCGGAATACTCCACGATCACGCCCGAGCTGGCCAACATCTACGACAACCAGACTTGGGCGAACCGGTTCTTCAGCGGCGGTAGCGCCGAGTACAAGCCGTTCGAGTGGCTGACGAACCGCATTCGCGTGGGGCTCGACGTCAACGTCGGCACGGCGCAGCTGTACTACGCGCCGGATCCGCGCGTGCCGTACCAGGCGCGTTTTAGCCTCGATCTCGACAACTCCAAAGGCTTCATCGCCGAGGCGCGTCCGCTCACCACCGACGCGACGATCAATTACGACGCCACGGCGACCAAGACGCTGACGTCAACGATTACGTCGAACACGTCGTTCGGGATGCAATACCTGTCGAACGTCTACCGGCGCACGGAGGCGATCGGTCTGGACCTCGGCGCGGCCGGCGTGCGATCGGTGTCGTCGGCCGCCGTGACGTCGAGTACCGAGCGCGACACGATGCAGAAGTCGTTTGGCGTCTACGCGCAGGAGCAGCTCGGTTGGCGTGATCGATTGTTCGGGACGGCCGCGGTGCGCATGGACAACAATTCCGCCGTCGGTTCCAAGCTCAATCGTGTGTTCTACCCGAAGGTCTCGGGATCGTACGTCATTTCCGAAGAGCCGTTCTTCCACGTGCCGTTGGTGAACGACCTGCGGCTTCGCGCCGCGTGGGGCCAGGCCGGCAACGCGCCAGGCCCGCTCGACGCACAGCGGACCTACATCTCTTCGGTCGTGACGACACCGACCGGAACGTCCTCCGCGCTGCGGTACGGGTCAGTGGGAAATCCCGATCTCAAACCGGAGCGTGGCTCGGAGATCGAGCTCGGATTCGAGACGAGTGCGCTCGATCGGCGCGTCAATCTCGATCTGACGTACTACTCCAAGACGACGAAAGACGCGCTGATGCAGGTGGCGGCGGCGCCGTCGACCGGATTCGTCGGCAATCAGCTCGTGAATCTCGGCACCATCTCGAACAAAGGCATCGAAGGCAAGCTGAACGTCACGATCATTCAGCGGCGGTCGCTCAATTTCGAAACGGGCATCTCGCTGGCGACGAACAGCAACGAGCTGGTGTCGTTCGGCGACGGACGCGCGCCGATCATCTTCGGCTCGTACGCGCCGTCGCAACGTTACCAGGTTGGGTACCCGCTCGGCGCGATGTGGGCGCAACGGGTGCAGCGCAACGCCGACGGCACGGTCGTGAAGGTTGCCGGTCGCCCGGTGCTCGACACGGCGAGCGTCTACATGGGTCCGTCGGTGCCGACGCGCGAGATGTCGTTCACGAGCGACGCGACGCTCATGCAGCGACTCCACGGCCACATTCTCTTCGACTACAAGGCGGGCCACTACCAATTCAACGTGAAGGATTGGCGGCGCGACCGCGCCGGCGTGTCGTGGGAGACGGTCGACCCGAGCGCCAATCCCGACGAGGTGCTGGTGCGTCAGTTCGCGTCGCAGACCTACCTGCACATCCAGCCGGCGGACTTCCTCAAGCTGCGCGACGTATCGCTCACCTACGATCTGCCGGTGCAGTGGGTGAAGCGATACGTCGACCACGCGTCGTTCGGCGTGTCCGGCCACAACCTCAAGATCTGGACGAAGTACGGTGGCGCCGATCCCGAGGTGAATTTCAACGGCGTCTCGACGTTCAACCGCAATGACTCGTGGACCGTGCCGATGACGCGACGCTACTCGGCCTCACTCACGGTGGGCTTCTAATATGAAGACCTCATTCGCAATGATGCGCGCGGCGGCAGCCGTTGCCGCGCTATGCACGTCGCTCGCGGCGTGCGACAGGGTGCTCACGGTCACCAATCCCGGCGCGCTCGACGAAGGCCAGCTCACGGATCCGGCACTCGAGCAGTTCGTCGTGAACGGCGTGATCGGCGAGTTTCAATACGCTTACGGGTTTTACGCCCTTTGGTCCGGGGTGATGGCCGACGAGACGTTCACCGATCATACCAACGTGTCGGTGCGGCAGACGTCGCTGCACAACTTCGACGATCTCAACGACCAGACGACGGACGTGTTCGGGAACCTGTCGCGCGCGCGTGCGTCGGCCGACGACGGTCTCGTTCGTCTTCAAACGATCCTCGGAGCGGCGTACGGCAAGAGCCTGAACGTGGCGCGCGTGTTCGCCTACGGCGGATATTCGTACGTGCTGCTCGGTGAAGGGTACTGTGACGCACCGGTCGCGCTGAGCGCCGCGCTTCCGCCGGCAGAGCTGTTCAGGCGCGCGATCGTACGCTTCGACAGCGCGATCGCCGTCGCCACGGCCGCGTCGGCCGGCGCGCCGGCGGCCACGGTCACCGCGGCGCAGGACATCATCAACATGGCGCGTGTCGGCGCCGCCCGCGCCGCGCTCAAGATGAACGACGTCGCGAAAGCCAAGACCTACGCGGTGCTCGTTCCCGACACGTACGAAAAGCTCGCGTACTACTCGGCGAACTCGGTGCGTGAGAACAACATCGTGAACTCCGCGGTGCGCACGACGGGCGCGTGGTTGAGCATGACCCCGGCGTTCCAGGGACTCAACGATCCACGCTTGCCTCAACCAACCGCGTCGCGCGCCGGTTTGAACTCGAATCCGATCTGGGTGCCGTTCCGTCCGTCGCAGTACAGCGGATGGGTGGCGACGAACCCGCAGCAGATCATCGACATCACCAGCAACATCCGCTTCGCCAGCGGCCTCGAGGCGAAGTACGACGTGATCGAAGCCGATGGCGCGAACGCGGCGATGCTGAGCTTTGTGAACTCGCGCCGCGCGGTCGCTGGGAAACCAGCCGTGAACCTGACCGGCGCGGAGTTGCTCGCCGAGTTCCGGTGGCAGCGTGCGTACGATTTCTATCTCACGGGCCAGCGGCTCGGAGATCTTCGACGGTACGCGGCGAACGGAACGAACCTATTTCCGACGGGGAAGTATCCTGTTTTTCCGGATCCGTACGGGACGATGCAATGCTTTATCGTGCCGAGGAGTGAGAAGACGGGGAATCCGAATTATCAGAGTCCGTAGTTTGGCTTCCGTTCAGCCCGTTCAATTCTGTTTGTTGTCCGTATGTAATTGTTCCAACTGTCGATGGTCTCGTCGCGCCCGCGTGGTCGAGATACGAATCGCGACCATCGAGCATCCCCAGACTATCGCCGGCTTGGAACACTCTGATACGGACAACAAACGGAGGGGACGGACTGAACGGACCTGCCTCGGCTCGACGGTTTCGTGGGTCATCCCTCGCTCGACCTACTGGCCGACGCGAGAGCAGGTCAGCTATCGATAGATCAGGAACGGCTTCACCATCGCCGCAAATCTGGCCGCGTCGGCGCTCCACTGACGAATCAGCGCGTCGATGGTGTTTTGTTCGACCGCCGCGCGCAGCTGATCCGTGCCGGCTAGCCGATCGATCTGCCGCTGTCGCCACTGGAAGTCCTGCGGATGCCGGGCGTACATCGCGCGGAGCATGCGAATTCCCAGCTCTACTGGGCGGACGGCGTTCCGGTCGGTGACGCTGACGCGAATCATCGGGATCGTCTGGCCGCCGAACTTGTAGCCCGAATCGATCTTTCTCGTCACCGTGTCGAAACGGACGCCGGGCATGCGTCGCGCATTGAGCTCGGCGGCGAGCGCCGCGTTGTCGGTCAGCCACGACGCGCCAATCAGTGTGAACGGCGACTCGGTGCCTCGGCCTTCGGTGGCGGTGGTGCCCTCGAAGAGCACCGTTCCCGGATAGAGGATCTCCGCCTCGAGCGAGCGCAGGTTCGGCGACGGATTCACGCGCGGAATTCCTGTTTCGTCGAACCACATCGAGCGGCGATAATTCTTCATCGGGACGACCGTGATCTTCCCGTTGATGCGCTTCGTGCCGGCGAGAAAGCGCATCAATTCGCCTACGGTGAGTCCGTAGCGCAGCGCGACCGGATGTTGTCCGACGAGCGACGCGAACGCGGTGTCGAGGATATTCCCCTCGATCCGGTCGGCGCGAATGGGATCCGGCCGGTCCAACACGATCACGGGCTTTCCGGCTGCTCCCGCCGCGTTTGCCGCATTGGCGAACGTCCACTCGAACGTGTAGACGCGAGCGCCGACGTCTTGGATGTCGTACACCAGGACGTCGATCTGGTCGAGCATCTCCTTCGTCGGGATCGGCGTCTCGCCATAGAGCGAATACACCGTGATGCCCGTCGCGGAATCGACCATCGTGCCGATGCGTTCACCGGCACGCGCGACGCCGCGGATCCCATGTTCGGCGGCGAAGAGCGCGGTGAGCTTCACGCCGGGCGCCCTGAACAGGAGATCGATCGTGCTCGTCCCCTTTCGGTCGCGCCCCGAATGATTCGTCAGCAGTCCGACTCGCTTGCCGCGAACCAGATGCAGCGAGTCGCCGAGCAGCACTTCGATGCCGGGGACGACGCCGGCGGACGGCTGAGCGGGAAGTGATGTCGGCGCACTGATCGCCGACGCTACGGCCAAGGCGGCCGGCGCGAGCGCGCGAAGAAGGGGAGAAGTCATGAGCGAATCTTGCGCGAGGGCGGCTGGGGCGCAACGTGGGTGCGCCCGACGCAAAAAGGTCGCGCCGGATAACCTGCATCCGGCGCGACTTTTGAGTTGACGCTGAACGACCGATCGATCGACTATGGGTTGCGATCGAGGCAGCCGTGGAAGTTCGGGTTCGTCAACTCCACGTCGGACATCGGCAGGTTCAGGTCAGTCCCGTACGTACCGCCCTTGAAGAACGCTCCGACCGGGAAGACGTTGTCCTGTGTGCGGCCGTACTGACGAATTTGCCGGCGCAGATCGCCGAGGCGGAAGCCGCGACCGAACTTCCAGAACGCCTTCTCGCGGAAGAACAAAGTGACCGCCGCGTCCTTCGTCGTCGGCGCGTTCGTCAGCGCGGGCATGGCTGAACACTTTGGCGTACGATCGCGGCGCGTCTTGCAAGAGCTAGTGTATTAGGAAACTCTCACCGGAAGCTGGCCGGCCGCCGGTGCCCTGGCGGACGGAGACCGGATCCATGAGCCCTGTCGAAGCTTGAGAGGAGATGACACGGTGCGACCTGTAGAACGTCAAGACGGGCAACGACGGCCTACCGGATCTTTCGTGCTGGGCGGTTCTCGCCGTTCTGATGTACGACCAGCCCTGAGATCACACCATCGGCGTCTTCGGTGAACGTCACCTGGATGTCGGCCTCCTTGACGAAGAAATCGTGCGTGCTCTCGGGCCAAAGCCGCGCCGCGGGTTGGTCGGCCGGCGTGACGTAAAGGGCGCCGCCGCGCAATGCGACGTCGAGTCGCACACCGGGCGCGCCTTGAAAGGCGCTCGGCGGGAGGTCGTAGCTGCCGACATACTTCGCGAGAGTTGCCACGGGCAGATCAATGGCCTGGCGCTGCTTCGGCGGCAGCGCGGACGGCGGCGTCACGCCGATCAATCGCATGTACGACGCGAGCTGGCTGTAATGCTCGGCGAGATCCGTCACGAAGCCGAGCAGCGTGCGCGACGGAACGGCCTTCAAATTCGATCCCGGCGGCCCGTAGGCTATCGGCTGATTCAGCTGGCTATCGATCAGCTTTGACACGGCCGAGTCACAGAACGCGAGCGACGCGCGGAGGCGAGTGACGAGCGTGTCCTTCGGCCATGCCGCTTTCACCGTATCCGGAGCGGCATCCTGTGGCGAGCGGTTTCCTCGAGCGACGCCGAGCCGCTCGCACAGGCCGTAGTTGGCGGCTTCGAGATGCTGCGCGATGAAACCGATCGACTGCTGCGCGGGCGTTGGACGGAACGAATATTTCGACGCCGGAATCGAATCGAATGCCGCGACGAGCCGCGCGCCATACTGAACCGCGAAAAACTTGAACGACATGACGACGTCGTTCTGTGCCATCGCCGTCCTGCTGAGACCCGCGACGGACGAGCTCACGATTACGGCGACGACCAACCGGCGGCGTATCACGGGATCTCCGATAACGGAACGTACCTATAACACTACCGGCGTCAGAACGATCCAGGCGGAGGTTTGCGGTTCAGCGCTGCGGCGGAACTGACGCCGCCGGCGTTCGAAAGCCAACGACTTCTCGCAACGCTCGAGTCTCGTACATCCGTCCGCCTGTGACAACCCATCGCGATGCGCGAATGTTGTGAATGTCGGCCAACGGGTCCGCGTCCAGCACAACGAAGTCGGCGCGCTTACCGGCCTCGATCGTTCCAACTTCTCGGTACGTGTCCGTCAGCTGCGCGGGCACAGCGGTCGCTGCGCGAATCGCGTCGAGCGGGGACAGACCCGCCTGAACGTACAGCTCGAGCTCACGGAGCAGACTGAACCCCGGCAGGCCGTAATCCGTTCCGGCCACGATCGGGACGCCGGCGTCGTGCATCGCCTTGATGATCGCGAGCTGGGCGCGCAATGCTCGGCCGGCGGTCGCGGAGTCGCTGCTATTCCGCACACTTCCATATGAAGCGCGGAGGGGCCACGGCGCCTCGGCGAATCCCGGTTGGAAGCTCGCGAGCGGTGTCTCAGGGGCGTGGCCCAGAAGCTCGTTCCAGGAGACCGTCGGATCGATGCGGAAATGCTCGGCGGCCATCATCGCGATCTGCGCCTCGACCGCCGGACTCGACGGATCGCCACGCACGGGCAGGTGCGCCACATAGTCGGCGCCGGAGTCGATCATCGACTCCAGTGTCATCGCGCGTGGGATGTGTCCCGTCACGCTCATTCCCAGCTCGTGCGCGCGGCGAATGATCGCGCCGGCGACGTCGGGCTTGATGAACGTGTACAACTTCATTTGCTGAAAGCCCGCGGCGTGATACATCTCGACGACGGCGCGCCCTTGCTCGGGTGTGTCGGCCGTGACGGTGCCGAAGGCCTCCGGACCGCTGCCATCGACCAACCCGGCGAGCAGCAGTCGCGGGCCAAGCACGCGGCTGGCGGCGAGAGCATCGCGGAACGCGACGAGAAATTGTTTCTCCCCGCCCATGTCGCGCGCCGTCGTGACGCCGACGCCGAGGTACGCCGGTCCCCACTCGGGGAGCGCGACGTGCGCGTGCATGTCCCACAGGCCGGGGATGATCGTCTTTCCGCGGGCGTCGATCGCGCGCACGCCGGTTGGAATCTTGGTTGTCGCGCGGGTGCCGACCAACGCGATACGTCCATCGCGCACGACGATGACGGCGTCGTCGACCGGGTTCCGCTTCGCGCCATCGACGACCCGAGCGCCGACGAGCGCGAACGCGCCCTGCGCGACGATCGGGATCGACGCGCTCGTGCGGGCCGCCGCGGCCAGCTCGGCGCGCGCGGCGTCGGCAAGGAGCGAATCGAGCAGCGCCGGTTGCGCTGCGGCCAAGTCTTCTCGAACGCCTTCGAGCGGCAGCAGGTTGGCGCGCGTCACGATGGCGGCGAATCGCGACGCGCTGTCGAGATATGCGATCTCCCGTCCCCACGCGACTCCATCGATCGAAAAGCGCTCGAGCGTGATCGCGCCGCCTGACGCGAAGTGCAGCCTTACCGCGCCGAGGTCGTCGACGCGTACGGTGGTCGTCGGGTCGCCGGGCGCGGTGATGATCTCACTCGGCCGGCCGTGCATCTGCCAATACCGAATGAGCAGCGCCTGCGACTCGAGCGGGGCGTAGCCGGCGATGGCGAAGAAGTCCCGCGGTCGTGCGAAGCTCGCCGTGTCGCCGAGGCTACGAACGTGCACCCGATCGCCGTCCACCCTGACGTCGGCGTCGACGTTCACGAAGCGATACGTCCGGCCGGATGAGCGAAGCGCTAGCGGTTCTAAGCTCGGAGTAAGCCGGAGTGCGGACGCGAGCTGCACTCGGCCACCGCGATCAGTGAACTCGAAGGTGTCCGTCAGAACGAGCGCGTCACCTTCGCCGCGGAGCGAGTACCGCTCGGCACCGATGGTGTGGCCGAGCAGATGGATACGAATGGTGCCGGCATCGTCGGGCGGTCGAGGGGGCCCCAGGGCGAGCGCCGCGCTGGCGACAACTGTTGCGACGCACAGCAACTCGACGCGAGATGGCCAAGGGACAAGGCGCATGGCGGAGCTCAGAGAGTCCGATTCGCGTAGCAACTGCGAGATGTCGGTCATGCGTCGGCGTCGCCGCGAGTCGACTGCGGCTCAGTTGAGCGGAACGGTGTGGAGCGGGTTGCTCAACTTAAGGTGCGTACGCACTCGCCGCGAGAAATGCGTCACGGGAGGGGAACACCGTCGGGTACAGCGATGTGACCTCGCGGTCCGCAAGTCCCCATTCGTACGGCGGGCGTACTACTTCCGTAGAGGCGAATTGACGCGCCAACTTCAATGCTCGCTGCTGATCCGCTTTTTCTCTCCTTCGGGCCCGCCTCGTGTCGAACGACGACGTTCTCGCGCGACTGACCACCGCCCTTGCCGATCGCTATCGCATCGACCGCGAGCTCGGAGCCGGCGGCATGGCAACCGTCTATCTCGCGCACGATATCCGCCACGATCGCGACGTCGCCATCAAGGTCCTCCACCCCGACCTCGGCGCGGCGCTCGGCGGCGAGCGCTTTCTAACGGAGATCCGCACCACCGCGCGGCTGCAGCACCCGCACATTCTGCCGCTCCTCGACTCGGGGAACGCAGACGGCCTGCTCTACTACGTTATGCCGCTCGTCGCCGGCGAGACGCTGCGCGCCCGGCTGACGCGTGAGCGTCAGCTGCCAATAGACGACGCAATCCGTATCTCGCGCGAGATCGCCGACGCACTGGACTACGCACACCGGCAGGGCGTGATCCATCGCGACATCAAGCCCGAGAACGTAATGCTTCACGAAGGCCGACCGATGGTCATGGACTTCGGCATCGCGCTCGCCGTGCAACAAGCAGGCGGCCAGCGAATGACGCAGACCGGTCTCTCGCTCGGCACGCCGCAGTACATGTCGCCCGAGCAAGCGATGGGAGAACGCTCGATCGATGCGCGCAGCGATCTGTGGGCGCTTGCCGCGGTCACGTATGAGATGCTCGTCGGCGAGGCGCCGTTCACCGGACCGTCGGTACAGACGATCCTCGCCCGCGTGATGACCGAGGAGCCACGTCCGCTCGCCACGCAGCGCAAGGCGATTCCCGAGAGCGTGGAGCACGCCGTGATGCGCGCGCTCGAGAAGCTGCCGGCCGATCGCTGGAGCTCAGCGCGCGAATTCACCGCGGCGCTCGACGGCGGCGGTCCGCCTTCGATACACGCCGGTAATTCCCGCGCAGGGCGCCGCACGACGCCCGCGCCACTGTCGTGGAACGCGCGACTTCGAGATCCGCTCGTACTTACGCTCGCGGCAGTTGCCTTCGCGAGCCTGGTGTTGGCCGCGTGGACGCGTCGCGGCCCATCGCGTGCCGCCGCGGATGTCGTCCGGTTCACGATTCCCGCGCCCCTCAGCGAGCGGGCGAACTCGCTCGGGGTCGGTATGCTCGCCATCTCCCCGGACGGCCGAACGCTCGCCTACGTCGGGCTCGGGACCGATGGACAGCAGCATTTGATGCTGCGATCGCTCGACGAAATCGCCGCGCACCCGCTTCCTGAAACGACCGACGCGACGAATCCGGTTTTCTCACCCGATGGACGATGGGTCGCATTCCTCCGGGGCAATCAAATCTTCAAAGTCGCAACTGACGGTAGCCGGCCACAGTTGCTCGGACCGGCGCCGGGGCTGTTTGGCGGAATGAGTTGGTCGTCGACCGGGGTGATCATTGTTTCCGGAAACACGGAGTTGTACACCATCCCTGAGGCGGGCGGGCCGCCGCGCGATCTCCTGAAACCGAACCGCGCCGCCGGAGACTTCACCGTGGGGGCGCCGGTCGCCGTCGACGCCGAGGGAATCGTTCTCTATTCGATGCAGTCGAACACCTCGATGGCCAGCGCAAAGATCGCGATGGTGTCGCTCAAGACCGGGGAGCACGTCGTGCTCGACGCCGTCGGTCCGCAGCCGCTCGGGATCGAGAAGGGTGTGCTCACTTACGTCACGCTCGGTGGCCTCATCATGGGAGTCCCGATCGATGTGCGAGCAAAGAAGCTCGCGGGGACGCCGGTGCAACTCGCGAGCGACGTCGCCATCAATAGTACGACGGGACTGGCACGGGCTGCGCTGGCCCTCAACGGCACGCTGTTCTATCAGAGCGGGACGCAGTCGTCGCAGGTCATGTCGGTGAGCTCCGATGGCAGCGCGCGCACCTTGATGGCCGAGGCTCGGGAGTATGCGTTTCCTCGAATGTCACCTGACGGACGACGTCTGGCCGTCGCCGTGGGAGAATCAGGACGTCGCGACATCTGGCTCTTCGAGCTGAGCTCGCAGACCTTCTCGCGCTTGACGAGCGAGGGCGCCGCGAACGACCGGCCCGAGTGGAGTCCGGACGGCAATCGAGTTCTGTATCGCACCGACCGCGGCGCACGCTCGGCGATCTGGTGGCATCCCGCTGACCTGAGCGCCGACGCGGCTCAGTTGATCGGCGGTGACAAGATCGATGTGTGGGAAGCGGTGATATCGCCCGATGCCCGCAACATCGTCTACCAGCTCGATACGACCGGAGCGGACATCTATTACCGCAACGTGAGTGGCGACACGACACCGCACGTCGTCTCGAACGCGTCAAAGGCAATCGAGACGATGCCGCGTGTCTCTCCCGACGGACGGTGGGTTGCGTTTACGACCGACGAATCGGGACGACAGGAAGTGGTCGTTCAGCCGTTCCCCGCGCCCGGGGGGCGGGTTCAAGTGTCGACGCGCGGAGGCAGCGAGCCCGTATGGTCACCGGACGGGAAGCGATTGTTCTACCGTGGCGACGGGCGGCTGATGGCGGCGCGGCTCAACACCACGGCCGGATTCGCTGTCGTCGCCCGCGACACGTTGTTCGCCGACACATACCAGTTCGCCGGGAACCCGCACGCCAACTACGACGTGACGGCTGACGGTTCCCACTTTGTCTTTCTCAAAGCGGCGAGCGAAGGAAGCATGATCGTGGTGACCAATTGGACGTCGGTCGTGCGCTCACGAATGGCGGCCGCGGCAAAATAACCACGCACGACGACCGCGCCTCCGTGACTCACGCGTACAGCGCGTAGTACTGCGCTGGCCGACGGCGACGGCACATTGGTCAGTCGGCGGGGGCCTCGGCGAACGTCGCCGCCAGCACGCGCGCCCGCGCCCGCCGTCGCCCCGACGCGAAAACCATGAGACCGATCGCGTTCGCCACCACCAGCACCGTTACCACCTTCGCCGTGAACACGCGCCAGTCGGGAACATCGATGATCGGGAAGATCGACAGCACCGAGTAAAGAATCGACGTCGCCAATCCGGCGACCGCCGCGCCCTGCAGCCAAAGCTTCGGCCGCTCGGACATGCGGTGTGCCGCGAACAGCGGAATCGCGAACAATGAGATGTAGGCGAAGGCGTAGAAGATGCCGCCGGCGTTCTCGAGCACCTGATACGCTTCCTGGAGACCAACCCCCACCTGACCAGCGAGCGTGATGGCGAGCGTCAGCGCGCCGACGAAGAGAATCGAGTTCACCGGCGTGAGCGATCGCGGATGCAGCCTCGTGAACCACGCCGGAAGGAGTCCGTCCCAGCCCGCGACCATCGGCAGGCGTGTCGTGCCCGCGAACATCAGCGAGACGTTCCCGATCTGGCGCAGGAGCAACAACCCGATCAGGAGCGGCGCGATGATCGACGCAAAACCCATCCCTTGGAAGACCATCGTCAGCGTTTGCGGAATCGGACTCACGAGGTCGATCTTGTCCTTCGGCACGATCGCGAGCACGGTGCTCGTGCCGAGGATGAACATGAGCGCGATGATCGGCGAGGCGATGACGACCGATCGCCCGATATTCCGCGCCGGGTTCTTCGTCTCTCCCGCGAGAATCGCCACGTACTCGAAGCCGCTCAATGCGCCCAGCGCCATCTTGCCGAGGAAGTTGAGATTCAGCGCCGTGAGCTTCGGCACCGACGTCGCGAAGGGATGGTACTGGGTGATCATCCCGCGCCGAAGCGCGACGAATGGGACGACGAGCAGCGCGAGGTAGGTGAGCACCTGCGCCGCGCCGCCGATGCTCTGCATCCACTTGCCGGCGCGCAATCCGTATAGCGCCAAGCCGGTGATGAAGACGATCGCCAACGAGCTGATGACCGGCGTGTACCACGCCGCGCCCGTGAGCCAGGTCGCCGCGGCCCCAACGAGGTACGACAGGTTCGTCGCGATCATCACGCCGAACGTCGCCAGAATGAGAATGGCGAACGCCCACAGATTCCACGCGGTAATGAAGCCGCCCAACTCGCCGAAGCCGACGGTGGCCCACTGGTAGAGGCCGCCCTCGAGCGGCATGAGCCGATTGAGATAGATGACGACGGCCGCTTGCGGCAAATAGAAGAGCGCCATCGCCGCAAGCCAGAACAGCACGTGGCCCGTGCCGAGCTTCGCGGCGGTGCCGACCCAGCCGGAGCCCACGATGAACATGATCTGTGTGAGCACGAGCGTCGGGAGGCCGAGCTCTTTTTTCAGCGTCGCCGAGTGCTGCTCGAGCTCGCGGACGCGTTGTGCCGACGTCTCCATGAGTCTCCGTTTCCCAAGACCGGGGAGACGCTACGGGCGGGGATCGACCCGGTCAAGCAAGCCAACGGCCGCCGGACTCGCCTGCATCGGCGCTTTGCATGCTACGCTCCGACCGGCCAGATGCGCGTGTCCGAGCGGCGGGGGTACTCCGTAAGCAGTCAGTAAGCGGCTCTCCGCAGATTCCGGCGCGACTCACCGGTGATCACCGTCCTGGCGAATCTCGACCCGCCAGCCGCGTCGCAGGTGACTAGCTTCATCGATCCACGGCTGCCGCGATAGGCGCGCGCCAAGCGTCAGCGCCGCGCCGTCTCGTACTCGTCCGCTGCCTGCTCGACCCATCCGACGATTTCTCGGAGGATCGAGCGCCTGAGCGCGGGAACCGGATAACGCGCGTCTGAGTTCATCGGCGCGGGACTGGTGCGCACGCGACGCGGCGTTTTTAGAAAATACTAAAACCCTACCCACTCCGTTCCGAACATGCGTTCAACGGTGTCACGCCGGGCGTTTGTCGCCGAGCTCGGCCAGTCGTCGTTTGCTGCCGGTCTGCTGTTGCAGCTTCCGCTTCTCGCGTCACTCGCCGGTTGCGCCCGTACCACCGGCGCATGGAAGCATCTTTCACCATCGGAAGCCGCGAGCATGAGCGCGTTCGCCGCGCACATCCTTCCCTCTGAACCCGGGATGCCGGGCGCCGAAGAAGCGGGCGCCGTGCATTTCGTCGACCAGGTACTCGGTCGTCCGTTCTTCGCTTCGCTCGCGCCGCTGATCCACGACGGTCTCGCCGAGCTCGATGTGCGCGCCCGCGCAGCCGGCTCGCGCCGCGGCTTCGCGTCGCTGCCGGAGAGCGCGCAGATCGACGTGATGCGACAGATGGAACGACATCCCTTCTTCGCGGCGGCGCGCACGCTGATTCTTACCGGTACCTTCGCCGACGCGACGTACGGGGGCAATCGGGACGGTGCCGGCTTCATGATGATCGGTATGCGCCACGAGCCGGCGTATGCCGCGCCATTCGGTTGGTACGACGCGGAGGCCGCGAAGCACGCGGGCGCGGCGTGATGCCATCGCAGCGCACATATCTGGACACCGACGTCGTCGATTTCGTCGTCGTCGGATCGGGTGCATCGGGCGGCGTTCTGGCGAAAGAGCTGGCGACGAGCGGATTCGACGTCGTCGTGCTGGAGCAGGGGGCGTGGGAGCGTCCACAGGACTTCTCGCACGACGAGCTCGCCCTCGAACGTGAGCTGGCGCTGACGAATCGCGCCGTGGAACCGACACAGTTCTTTCGATCGACGACCACCGAGACCGCGAAGCAAAACGCCGGGCGCGGCCTGCTGTACCGGCGCAGCGTCGGCGGAAGCAGTGTGCACTTTGCCGCGAACTATTGGCGCTTTCGTCCGATCGACTTTGCCGAACGTTCGCGATGGGGCTCGATCGGGGGCACGGGGTTCGCCGACTGGCCAATCACCTACGAGGAGCTCGAGCCCTACTACACGAAGGTCGAATGGGAGATCGGCGTCTCCGGCGCATCGGGACCGTTTGATCCGCCCCGTTCGCGCGCCTATCCCATGTCTCCGCTGCCGAACAAGTCGTCCGGCGTCTTGCTCGAGCGCGCGGCGCATGCCCTCGGATTGCACGCGCAGGTGGCGCCGCTGGCGATCGCGTCGCGGCCGTACGACGGGCGCGCCGCGTGCCAGGCGTGCGGTCACTGCTTCATGTACGGCTGCGAGTACGGCGCCAAAGGATCGACGCTCGTTACGGTGATCCCGAAAGCGTTGGCCACCGGCCGCTGCGAGGTGCGCACCGAATCGGTCGCGCTCCGCGTCGAGACGAACGCGCGCGGGCGAGCGTCGGGGATCATCTATCGCGACGAGGCCGGACGAGAGCGCCGACAAGCGGCGCGCTGCGTCGTTCTCGCCGCCAACGGCGCGGAGACGACGCGACTGCTGCTCATGTCCGCGTCGCCGAAATTCCCGCACGGTCTCGCCAACTCCAGCGGCAATGTCGGACGCTACATCATGTTCAACGGGTCGGCGACGACGACCGGGCGGTTCGAGCATCCGTTGAACGAGTACAAGGGCGTCGTCGCCACCCGCATCGTCCTCGACTACTACGATGCCGATCCGAAACGCGGCTTCTATGGGGGTGGCGGAATCGATGCTCGATTCCGCTTCGGACCGATCGCCTTTGCGGTGAACGGATTGCCGGATTCGGTCCCGTCGTGGGGGTTGGAGTACAAGCGCGCGTTGCGCGACTACTACTCGCATTCCACGCAGTTCATGTCGCACATCACGTCACTCCCCGTCGCCACGAACCAGATCACGCTCGATGCCGAGCATCCGGATCGCTGGGGCCGGCCGAGCTTCTGCCTGACGTATCAGGATCACCCGGACGACACCAAGGCGAAGCTGTGGTTCCGCGATCGAACGCACGAGATGATGCAAGCGGCGGGTGCGACCGACGTCTGGGATCAGGCGGTGACGCCGATCGACGGCGGAGTTCATCTGCTCGGCACGGCGCGCATGGGCAACGACCCTCGCGACTCCGTCGTCGACCGGTTTCACCGCGCGCATGACGTACCCAACCTGTTCATCTGCGACGGCAGCAGCTTCGTGACCTCGGGGCGAGGCCAGCCGACGATGACGATTCAGGCGCTGGCATTTCGGGCGGCCGACCATATCGCGCGTTTGGCGAAGTCGCACGCCATCTAGCCAACAACCAATCGAGAAACTGGAGACATTGTCAATGAGGATCCTTCGTTCACTCATTCAAGTCATCGCGCTCATCGTCGCCAGCGCGTCGACGACCTCGGCGTGGGGCCAATCGGCGCCCGTGCTGACGGGGCATATCACCGGTCCAAACGGCGAGCCGCTCGCCGGCGCGACGATCAGCGTCGCCACGAAAAGCACAACCGCGCGCCACGACGGCAGCTATCGAATGCAGGCGCCGGCCGGTCGCCATGAGCTTCGCGTGCGCCTCCTCGGTTACGCGCTCGCGGTAGACTCGGTGGACATCGGGATTGGCGCGACCACCACGCACGACGTCGTGCTGCGTCGGGCGGCCACGGTGCTGGAGACCGTCGCGATCATCGGATCGCGAGGCGACGAGCGCTCGGTCATCTCGGCGCCCGTGCCGATCGACGTCCTGTCGGCGCCGGAGCTGCACCAGTCCGGGCGGACCGAGACCGCCCAGATGCTCCAGGCCGTGGCACCGTCGGTGAACTTTCCTCGGACGACGATCGGCGACGGCACCGATCACATTCGTCCGGCGACGCTGCGCGGCCTCGCGCCTGACCAAACGCTCGTGCTGATCAACGGCAAGCGACGCCATAACAGTGCGCTCGTCAACGTGAACGGCTTCGTCGGTCGCGGATCACAGGCGGTCGATCTGAACGCGATTCCGGCGAGCATGATCGATCACATCGAGATCCTCCGCGACGGCGCCGCCGCTCAGTATGGATCCGACGCCGTGGCCGGCGTCATCAACATCGTGCTCAAGTCCACGGCGGCGGGATCGCTCGCCGTCGAGACCGGCGAGAACTCGACGACGTACAACCGGGACGCCACCAGCCTCGTCGCGTTCAACGCGCAGACCGCGGCCCAATCGGTCCATGATGGGCGGGTGTTCTCGGCGGTGCTCGACGACGGACTGCGCTTCGGCACCGACGGCTTCCTTCACGTCGGCGGAGAAGTGAGAGACCGACAGGGAACCAACCGAACCCTGGCCGATACCCGTCAACAGTACTTCGCCGGCGATCCACGAAACGCGAACGCGCCGGCGATCAACCATTGGCAGGGTGATTCGTTCAATCACGACGAGTCGGTGTTCTACAACATGGGTACGACGCTCGGCCGCGGCATCGAATGGTACGGCTTCGGAGGATTGAACCACCGCCACGGGGCGTCGGCCGGTTTCTGGCGACGGTCGAACGAGGACCGCACGCTGCGCAACATCTATCCCGACGGCTTTCTCCCGTTCATCAAGTCGGGTATCGTCGACGCGTCGTTCTCCGAGGGAATTCGGGGCACGGCACTCGGCTGGCGTTGGGATCTCGCCAGCGTGTACGGCCGCAACTCGTTCGCCTTTACGATCGACAACTCGGCGAACGTCTCACTCGGTCCAACGTCGAAAACGACGTTCGATGCCGGCAAGTTGGCATTCGCTCAGTCGACGACGACGCTCGACCTCTTCCGCTCGATCGCTACGCCGTGGTCCGCGCCGCTTCGCGTCGCCCTCGGCGCCGAAGCACGAAACGACAATTACCGCATCACGGCCGGTGAGCCGGACTCGTATCGCAATGGACAAGTGCCCGTCCTCGACGCGAACGGGAATCCGACGACGCGATCGGCTGCCGTCGGGTCGCAGGTGTTCCCGGGCTTTCAGCCGACGGACGCCGGTGACCACACTCGCTCGAATACCGCGGCATATGTCGACCTCGAGAGCGATCTGACCAGGGCGTTGCTCGTCGGCGTCGCCGGCCGCGTCGAGCACTACAGCGACTTCGGCACCACGTCGACCGGGAAGGTCGCGCTGCGGTACGAGCCGGTGAGGCGCGTCGCGCTTCGCGGCGCCGTGAGCAGCGGTTTTCGCGCTCCGTCGCTTGGTCAAGAGTTCTTCTCGTCTACGGCGACCAACTTCATCAACGGTCAGCCGTTCGACATTCGCACCTTCCCCGTCGCAACGCCGGAGGCACGACTGCTCGGCGCGTCCGACCTGAAGCCGGAGCGCTCGACCAACTACAGCGCCGGCGTCGCCCTCGAGCCTTTGAGCGCGCTCGCCTTGACGGTGGACTTCTACCAGATCCGCATCCGTGATCGCATCGTGCTGTCCGACAACTTCACCGGCGCCACCATTCAAGCTCTGTTCGCCCAAACTGGATCGACGGCGGCCGGCGGGCGCTTCTTCACGAACGCGATCGACACCAAATCGAACGGCGTCGACGTCGTCGCAAGCTACGGATTCGACTTCTCCTCACGCTCGAACCTTCGGCTGACCAGCAGTTACAACCACAACGTTGTGAAGGTCACGCGCGTCGACTCGACGCCGTCGAACTTGAAGGCCTTCCAGGAAACGTTGTTCGGACGAGTCGAACGGACGCGTATCGAGCGCGGAAATCCGCGCGACAATTTCGTCGCGTCGGGCACGTACTCGTTGGGTGGCATCTCGCTCACCGGGCGCTCGCAGCGATACGGCGAGGTGTCCGTAGCCGGGACCACGCCGACCAACACCACGGGTCCGCTCGATCAAACGTTCGGCGCCAAGTGGATCTCGGACGCCAGCCTGTCGTACGCGCTGCGACGCTATACGCTCACCGTCGGCGCCGATAACATCTTCGACGTTTATCCAGATCGAAATCTCAATCCCGGGGATCCCGCAACCGGCAACGGCGGCATCTCGAACTTCGGCATCTTCCCGTACAACGCCGTCTCACCGTTCGGATTCAACGGGCGTTTTGTATACTCGCGGTTGTCGATCGGCCTCTAACGAACCGGGACGAACAGAAGCCGCTGCCGAGCGCGGGAACTTTAATCGGCACCGGCGGCTTTGAAATCCACGATCCGGGGTCACGTCTCTCGAGAGCACGCGGACCCCGGATCGATGGCCCGAGCGAAGCCATTGCCGCGCGTCGTTGCGCGCGCTGGACGGACGCGTACGAAAGCGTCTCCCGGGCTGCCCGAACCGCGTCGGCGAGTGCCAAGCGGTTCTTCGTCTCCATTAACACACTGAAGGAACCATGCAAGTAACACGAATCTCTCCGTGGGGAGCGCCGCGGCTCGCGACGCTCGCCGCCGCGATTGTCGGGCTGTCGGCAGTCGCCTGCAGTGACTATTCCGCCCCGTCGTCCGGGTACCCGGTCGATACGACCGGCGCGCGAGTGGTCGCCGTCGTCACCGTCACGCCAGCCAGCCGAACGCTGGTGGCGGGTGACACGGTGAATCTGGCCGCGCGCGCGACCGACGCAGCTGACTACGCCATAGAAGGCCGCCCGGTGACTTGGTTGTCGACGAACGACGCAATCGCCAGCGTAAGCGCCGCGGGCGTCGTGCTGGCAATCAGCCCGGGTACGGTGACGATCCGCGCGACCATCGACGGAAAGGTCGGCGAAGCAAGTCTCACCGTGACATCACCGGTCACACCGCCCGTAGTCGCTCGCGTCGAGGTGGGTCCGTCGACGCTGACGCTCGGGCTGGGAAGCTCGGCGACGCTCGTCGCGAAGGCGTTCGACGCGGACGGGCACCAACTGACCGGCCGCGCGACGACGTGGGCGAGTCGCGATTCCTTGATCGCCGAGGTCGACTCGACGGGCCGGGTGATCGCGAAAGCGGCGGGCACGACGCTCGTGTCCGCGATCGTCGACGGTCGTCTTGCCGAGGCGCCGGCGACGGTGACCGTCACGGCAACGACGGTCGCGCCGGTTGCGTCGATCGCCGTCACGCCGGTCGGGTTCGTGCTCGACGCCGGGCAGACCCGTCAACTCACGGCGATCGTGCTCGACGCAGCCGGGAACCGGTTGACGGATCGCGTGGTGACTTGGAGCTCTGACTCGCCAGACGTCGCGACGGTGAGCTCAACTGGTCTCGTCACGGCGATCGGATATGGATACGCCACTATCACCGCGACGTGCGAGGGAAAGACTTTCTCGCTCGCCGTGACTGTGTCGTACGGCCACTAGCAGGTGATCCCGATCCGGCGGTGAGGCGGATCTGCTAAGTACCGTCGCGAAAAAAAACTATGTTGCGACCGTCCGGGCCGCGCTCCATGTTGGGGCGTGGCCTCGCGGCGTTCTTGCCGGCGAGTAGACAGAACCGAGGCCGCGGCCCTTCAACCCCCTCGCCCGATCGTGACCGACGTTGCCGCTGTCCTGCGAGACGCGCTCGCCGGGCGATATGTCATCGACCGCGAGATCGGGCGTGGCGGTATGGCCAGTGTTTATCTCGCGCGCGACGTGCGACACGGTCGCTCTGTCGCAGTCAAGGTGCTGCATCCCGAGATCGCCGCGGCTATCGGGGCTGAGCGGTTTCTCCGGGAGATTCAGGTCGCGGCCCGGTTGCGCCACCCGCACATTCTACCGCTTTTCGATTCCGGCGAAGCCAGTGATCCGCACGACAGCGCCGGCGGTCGTGTGCTGTTCTACGTCATGCCATACGTTGCTGGCGAGTCGTTGCGCGATCGTTTACGGCGCGACGGTGCGCTGCCCGTGTCGGACGCGTTGCGTATCGCGCGCGAGGTCGCGGACGCGCTCGACTATGCGCATCGCGAAGGCGTCATCCACCGCGACATCAAGCCGGACAACATCCTCCTCGACGATCGGCACGCGTTGATCACCGACTTCGGGATCGCGCGCGCCGTGACGCAAGAGAACACGACGCAGACGCTCACCTCCACGGGCATTCTCATCGGCACGCCGGCCTACATGAGTCCCGAACAGGTCGGTGGCGATGCCATGCTCGACGGTCGGAGCGACATCTATGCACTGGGCTGCGTGCTCTACGAGATGCTGGCCGGCGAGCCGCCGTTTGCGGGAGGCAGCGTCCAGGCGGTCATGACGAAGCGCCTTGCCGTCGCGGCACCGCAGATCCCGGAGAATTTCCCCGCAGCCGCGGCTTCGATCGTGACCACGTCCATGCAACTCGCTCCCGATGCGCGCTATCGCTCGGCTCGCGAGATGGCCGACGCCCTCGACGCGGTGAGCACGAGCGGCGCAGACCTCATTGCGCCGGTACCGGTGGTGCCGAAGCCGACCGCACGGCGTTGGGTAACGATCGGCGCCATGAGCGTCGCCGTACTGGCGGCGAGCGTGATGCTCTGGTCCAAACGCGCATCGGACTCACGCGCCGCGACAGACTCTGCTCGCGCGGCGGACGCTGTCCCGGCGATTGGCGTGCTGCCCTTCGCGAATCGCAGCGACAGCCGCGATATGGAGTTCTTCAGCGCCGCCATCACCGACGAGCTCATTACGGAACTCTCACGCGTACAGGGAATTCACGTCGCCGGGCGCAGCTCGTCGTTCTCGCTGAAGGGCAAGGGACTCGACGCGCGCCAGTCCGCGGAGACGTTGCACGTGAAGTTTTTGGTCGACGGAAGCGTACGGAATGCCGCGGGCCGCGTAATCGTCAACTGGGATTTGATCGACGGCGCGAACGGGCAGATTCTCAACTCCCGCAGGTTCGAAGACGAGATACGCAATCTGACTGCGCTCCAGGATTCGTTGATTCAAACGATCGTGGCACAGCTGCGGCAAACGCTAGGCACGGCGGTGACTGCGTCGGCGTCGCGGCGCCGCACGCCGAACTCCGAGGCCCAACTTCTCTACATGAAGGGACACTATTACTGGAATCAGCGGACGCCGGCCACGATGAGTCGGGGTATCGACTACCTGAAGCAGGCAATCGCCAAGGATTCGGACTATGCGCTGGCGTGGGCCGAGCTGTCCAGCGCGTACACACTGGAACCCGGGTTCGGCGACATGGCCCCCGCGCAGGTGCGCGACGTCGCACGAGCCGCCGCCGAGCATGCCGTCAGACTCGACTCCACACTCGCCGAGGGGTACACGGCGCTGGGTACGTGGAGTACCTTCGCCGACCAGGACTGGCGGCAGGCATTGACGTACATGGACAAGGCGGTCGCGCTCGATTCGACCAGCTCATCTCAGCACCTGTTCCGAGCCTGGCCGCTCGTCGCGCTTGGACGCACCGAGGATGCGCTCGTCGAGGTGGCCAAAGCCGTGAAGCTCGACCGGCTCGCGCCAACCGAAAACGCTCGATTCGGTACGACGCTCGTCTACCTGCGCCGCTACGACGAGGCGATCGCCCACCTGCGAAAAGCGCTCGATCTCGATCCCTCGAACACGCAGGCGCGATTCGATCTGGGACGCGCGTTGAGCTTGAAGGGCCAGTACGACGAGGCGCTGAAGTACTTTCCCGACGGCATCGAGGTTCAGGCCGGATTGGCCACCGGAGCAAAGGCGGCCGCGCTCGGCCTGGCGGGCCGCCGGACGGAAGCGCGAGCGCTTTACGAACAGTTGGTGGCGCTCTCCAAGAAGCGGCCCGTGACTCTCGAGGCGCTCGCGCAGAGCGCGTTGGGCGCAGGCGACAAGCAGCTCGCGCTGGACTGGCTCGAGCGGGGTGTGCGCGAGCATTCGTTCTATCTCGCCTTTGTCAACGCGGATCCGCTCTACGATCCTCTGCGGACGGAGCCGCGCTTCCAGGCACTCATGCGACAGCTGCAGTTTCCCAACTCCAAGTAGCCGGACTATTCGACGCTCACAGTCACACCCCCGATCATGCATCGCATCAGTCTTTTCGTCCCCGGGCTTTTGTTGACGCTCGGTGCCCGCGCGGTCGTCGCGCAGCAGGCTGTCGTCACCCTCGATCCGTCCGTCGCAACCGGTCCAACCACTGGCCGCCTATTCGTCATCTTCGGCCGCACCGACGCGCGCGAGCCGCGCTTTCAGGCCGGCAGCTACGGCGGCAGCGTCCCCTTCTATGGTATGGACATCGACGCCTGGAGGCCGGGCGCCGCGACGACGGTTGGCAATCGCGTGATCGGCTTCCCATTCGACAATCTCGCGCACATGCCGGCCGGCGACTACTACGTGCAGGCGTTGCTCAACGTCTACACCCAATTTCACCGCGCCGACGGCCACACAATTTGGGTGCACGCCGACCAGTGGGAAGGACAGCACTGGAGCTCGTCGCCGGGCAACCTCGTGAGCGAGGTGGTGAAGGTGCATTTCGACCCCGCCGCGCGCACGACGGTGAAGCTCGCGCTCACGAAGAAGCTTCCGCCGCTCGATCCGCCGACGGACACGCGCTGGGTGAAGCACGTGAAGATGAAGAGCGAGCTGCTATCGAAGTTCTGGGGCGCGGCCGTCTACATCGGCGCGACGGTCCTCCTGCCGAGGGGCTTCGACTCATCGCCGAACGAGCGCTATCCCGCCGTCTACTCGCAGGGCCACTTCGGCCTCGGCGCACCGTTCGGCTTCATCGATCCGACTGCGGGCGACGGGGGACGGGCGACGGGCGGTGGGCGAGGCCGCGGTGGCGAGCCGAGTGTTTGGGATCCGACGCCGACGAGTGCGCGCGAGAGCGGCTTAGAGTTTGGTAAATCGTGGACGAGCGATGGTTTTCCCAAGTTCGTCGCCATCACCTGGCAGCACCCGACGCCCTACTACGACGACTCCTACGCCGTCAACTCGGCGAACAACGGTCCGTATCAGGATGCGCTGCTCACCGAGCTCGTTCCCGCGCTCGAGAAGCAGTTTCGTCTGATTCCGGAAGCGAACGCCCGATTCCTGACCGGCGGATCGACGGGTGGTTGGGAGTGTGCCGCGTTACAGATCCAGCGACCCGACTTCTTCGGCGGCGCGTGGTGCTTGTATCCTGATCCGGTAGACTTCCGGCGCAATCAGACGGTCGATGTCTACGCCGACTCGAATGCGTTCTTCCCGAACAACGCGTTGCCCCCGGTGCCGGAGCGGTCGATGAGCCGCACCCCGGAAGGACAGGATCTATTGTCGTTCCGCCTTATGAGTCGACTCGAGGCGGTACTCGGGAGCAAAGCGCGGAGCGGGCAACAGTTCGACGCGTGGGACGCGGCGTACGGCCCCGTTGGTGCCGACGGCTACCCGAAGCGTCTGTGGGATCGCGCGACGGGCGTGATCGACAAGAGCGTCGCCGCCTACTGGCGCGACAAGGGCTATGACCTCACGTGGAATCTTCGGCAGAACTGGCCGAGGATCGGGCCGCAGCTCGCCGGGAAGATGCACGTGTACGTCGGCGACATGGACAACTACTATCTGAATCTCGGCGTGTATCTGATGGAGCAGGAGTCGAAGAAGCTCGCGAATCCGGCGGCGGATTTCACGTTCGAGTACGGCCGGCCGATGAAGCCGCACGGCTGGCAGCCGTTCACGAATGCGGAGCTGGTGCGGATGATGGATGCGTTTCGGCGGAGGCACGTGACGACACCTTGACCTTGGTGCCGTCATTCATCACTCATACCGCAACGAGAAGTGAGAGTTGCCACTCTGGGGCTCGGCGTGCTGAGTCGAGCTCGGCTGATCACTCGACGGCTGTGGACTGACAGCTGATGTCAGACATCAGACCAGGCGTGTTGGGACAACATTTTCAGTCCGGCGAGAGTTGATCGGGGGGAACGCGAGAGAGGCTGAAGCAGAGGCGGGACACTTCGTCGCCTTGGCGGAGCAGATCTTCGCATTGCGTTCTCGGCAACAGGCCGAGGTCGCGCGCTTTGATCAAGTCGTTCTCGACTTCCTTCGCCGAGGCGTAGGCGTCTTCGGCGTACTTGGCGAGCGCACGGCGCGAGCGTTTGCCGCAGCCTTCGGCCAGATTATCCGGAATCGAGCCGACGGCGCGCAGCAGTTGGCCGCGGAACCCCGGTGCGGCCGCCAAGCGGCGCCCCTTGAATGCGGCATGAACCGCGAGCTCGAACGCGTGTGCCTTCTGCCACGCAACCAGCCGCTTGAAATCACCCATCGCTGCCCCCCGATGAGCGATCATACCCAACTACGCGTGCGCGAGCGTAATCAAAACGATCCCTCCGCCACCAATCAACGCCTGGTCAGACGTCTGACATCAGATGTCAGTCCACAGCCGTCGAGTGATCAGCCGACCTCGACCCGGACGCCGAGGACAAGAGCGGGAACCCCGTCGTCTCTCACTCGTATCTCAACGACTCGATCGGATCCAACCTCGCCGCCCTCCTCGCCGGCAACACGCCAAATACCAACCCAATCCCTACCGACACTGCCACCGCGAGCAGAGTCAGGTTCACAGGCGTCGTCCCGTGAACGTTCATCGCGATACTCGCCAATCGCCCCAACAGCAGCCCAATCACCACCCCGATCAATCCGCCCGTGCCAGTCAGCGCGGAGGCCTCGATTAGAAACTGCTGAAGAATATCTCGCCGAGTCGCGCCGACGGCCTTCCGAATCCCAATCTCCCGCGTCCGATCCGTGACGGAAATCATCATCACGGCCATCACACCGATCCCACCCACGAGCAGCGCGACCGACGACAGCGACACCATCACGAGGAAGAACACGCCCGTGATCTTGTTGAACGAATCGAGAATCTGATCCTGCGTGATCAGGTCGAAGCTGTCGTGGTCCGCCGGCCGTAGTCGCCGATACTCGCGGAGCGCGATCGTGACTGCCTCCTCGGCCGCCGTCACCGTGATGCCGTTCCGCGGCTTCACCGGAATGAACGCCGCGTTCGTCTTGTCGATGAAGAACTGATGGTCCATCGCGCGATACGGGATGATCGCGTGGGTCGATTGGCCCGGCGGCTGAAAGATGTTCGCCGCGGCTTGATAGATCCCGATCACCTTGAACGGCCGCCCGCCGATGCGGACGACCTTGTCGATCGGCTGGATCGCGCCGAAAAGTTTCGTCGCCACATCCACGCTCAGCACCGCGAGCGCCGCGCCGCCCGCCACCTCCGTGCGCGTGAACCAGCGTCCGTCCGTCAGATCGCCGCCGTAGATCTCGGGATACCCGTCGTCCGCGCCGATCACGACGCCGATGCCCGTGTGAGAGCCCCCAAATTCGATCTTGTTGTTGATCTGCCCCCAGATCGCCGCGTATTTGATCTCCGGCAGCTTCTGGATGAGCTCCGCCTCCTCCGGCTTGAGCTCCGGACGGTTCCGGATCCACGCCGGGAGGTCTTGCGGGTTGATCGGCGTCTGCGAGAACGCGCGCAATACGTAGAAGGTCGTCGGCCCGGCGATCTCGATCGTCTCGACGATTTGATCGCGGATCCCCGACACGATCGTCGCCATCGCCATCACCGTCGACACGCCGATCACGACGCCAAGCACGGTGAGACCGGATCGTCCCTTCGCTGCGTTCAGTGAATCGACGGCCGACCACAAGTTCTCTTTGAACTGATCGCCGAGCTGGAACATCCTTCGAAGCGGCATCAATCGGCCCTCATCGCGGCGACGGGGTCGAGCTGCGCGGCACGGTTCGCTGGATACACGCCGA
>Ga0310813_10000202_pt1 | contig 43814 bp, 45 predicted proteins | sample YN3metagenome_FD_203086 | JGI IMG/M metagenome (GOLD analysis project Ga0310813, IMG submission 203086) | Soil microbial communities from experimental microcosm in Duke University, North Carolina, United States - YN3 | ecosystem: Engineered > Artificial ecosystem > Soil microcosm > Unclassified...
ACCGGATGATCACGATCAGCGCGATCTGCCTGGGCTTCTCGCAGATGATCTTCGTCTTCAACTTCTTCTGGAGCATGTACAAGGGCCGGAAGGCGGAGAACAACCCCTGGCAGTCCAACACGCTGGAATGGACGATCCCGTCGCCGGCGCCCGAGCACAACTACACGCCGGTGCCCACCGTCCACGGCGGCCCCTACGAGTACGGCGTGAACCCGGACAAGGACTGGACGCCCATGACCGAGGCGAGCGGCCAGGGCCCCGCCCACTAAGTAAACTGGATTAAGACGTAACGATGGAAATGCAGTCGCACAAAGGGATCCGGCGCTTCGCCGCGCTGACGGCGGCGATGGCGCTCGCCCTCATCCTGGCCGGCAGCTTCGTCACCACGACGAAGACCGGCGACACGATTCCGACGTGGCCCGCCACGTGGGGCCGCACGGAAGCGCCCGGCTGGTTCGTCGAAGCGAGCCACCGCTACGTGGCCGCGGCGGTCGGCCTGCTCGTGCTGAGCCTGGTCTTCTGGCTTCAGCGCTCCGAATCCCGGCCCTGGGTTCGCCGGATCGGCTGGCTGGCGCTGGGCGGCGTGCTCCTGCAGGCCGTCATCGGCGGCGTCCGGATCTTCGCCGACCGTCACGACTTCGTTCTCCCGAAGGTTCCCGTCGCCATCGTCCACGCCTGCTTCGGCCAGCTCGTCTTCTGCTGCGTCGTCGCGGTGGCGCTCTTCGTCTCCGAGGCCTGGCGCCGCACGCCCGCCGAAGAGACCGTGAGCGGCGCGCGCAACCTCGGGATCGTGACGACCGGCTTCGCGTTCCTCCAGCTGGTGGCCGGCGCCGTGACCCGGCACACCGGGGCGGTCCTGCTCGTCCATCTCGTGGGGGCGGGCCTGGTCCTGCTCCACGTGTCGCTCTTCGCCTCGCGGCTGATGCTGACCCCGCTTCGCAAGGGCGCGAACCTCCTGGTGGCCCTCCTGGGTTTCCAGCTGGTGCTCGGCGGCGCCACCTGGGCCATCAAGGCCTCCGGCTTCGAGCGCAGCCACCATGCGCCCCTCCTCCAGATCCTGACCATCGGCGCCCACGTGGCGGTGGGCGCCGCGCTGCTGGCGGCCACGCTCGCCATCACCCTGATGTGCCATCGCGGCCGCGTCCCGGCGCCGCAGGCGGTGGGCGCGTGAACCCGACCGTGGAAGCGGTCCCGGCCCCGGCCTTCGCCGAGAAGGCCCCGAGCCGCTCGCTGTCGGCCCGCATCGCCGACCTGGTGACCCTGACCAAGCCCGGCATCACCGTGATGGTCGGGATCACGACCGCGGTCGGCTTCTATGTGGCCTCGCACGGGGGCTTCGACTGGAAGATCTTCCTGCACCTGATCGGCGGGACCCTGCTGAGCTCCGCCGGGGCCGCCGCGTTCAACATGCTGATGGAGCGCAAGCTCGACGCCCTCATGGAGCGCACGAAAGCCCGGCCGCTCGCGTCGGGCCGGATGGCGCCTGTCGAGGCCGCGGTCTTCGGCTCGCTCCTCTGCGCCGCGGGCCTGGTCTGGCTCGCCCTCGGGACGAACCTGCTGACCTCCGCCCTCTCGGGGGCGACGATCCTGAGCTACCTGGCCCTCTACACCCCGCTCAAGACGAAGAGCTCGGTCTGCACGCTCGTGGGGGCGATCCCCGGGGCGCTGCCGCCCGTCATGGGCTGGGCCGCCGCGCGCGGCTCGCTCGAGGCGGGCGCCTGGGTCCTCTTCCTGATCCTGTTCTTCTGGCAGCTGCCCCACTTCCTCGCGCTGGCCTGGATGTACCGCGAGGACTACGCCCGGGGCGGCTTCCCCATGCTTCCCGTCGAGGAGCCCACGGGGGCCAGCACGGGCCGGCAGGTCGTCCTGCAGACCTTGGCGCTCCTGGTCGTGAGCTTCCTCCCTTACGGCTTCGGCGTCGCGGGCGAGGGCTACTTGGTGGCGGCGCTGGTCCTGGGGGCCGGGTTCCTGGGCTTCGGCGTCGCCTTCGCGGCCCGGCGGTCGCGGGAGCGCGCGACGCGGCTCTTCCTGGCGTCCATCACGTATCTTCCGCTCCTGCTGGGAGCTCTGGCTCTACTCTGAGAGGGATTCATGGATCAAGCAGCTGCGCACGGCCACGGGGCCGAGGACCACGTCGCGGCGTTCGAACGGGCGCGCATGGCGATGTGGCTCTTCCTCTCCTCCGAAATCATGATGTTCGGCGCGTTCATCGCGGCGTACGTCGTGCTGTGGATGTCGGCGCCGGAACAGGTCCATGACGGCCCGGAGACGGCGTTCAGCAAGCACCACCTGAGCTGGAAAATCGCCTGCTTCAACACGGCGGTGCTGATCCTCAGCTCCTTCACGATGGTGAAGTCGGTGAACGCGATCTCGAAGGGCAACCGCTCCAAGTGCGAAGACTACATGGTCGCGACCGCGGCTCTCGGGGCGCTGTTCCTCTGCGTGAAGATGTACGAGTACTCGCTCAAGTTCGCCGACGGCATCGGCCCCGACACCAACGTCTTCTACGGCTGCTACTTCCTCATGACCGGCTTCCACGGCATCCACGTGCTGGTCGGCGTGATCCTGCTACTCTGGTGCGCGTTCTATGTGAAGCGCATGGACCAGCACCACTACGCGGTCGTGGAAAACCTGGCCCTGTACTGGCACTTCGTCGACCTGGTCTGGATCTTCCTGTTCCCGATCGTCTACCTGCTCTAAAGGAAGAGATATGTCCGACTCCTCGCAGGACCACGCGCATGACCACAGCAAGGTGTACCTGAACGTCCTCATCGCCCTCGCGGTGCTGACGTTCATCACCGTGGCGGCCTCCCGGATCCACCTGGGCCGCGCCGGGAACATCGGCCTGGGCCTGGCGATCGCCACCGTCAAGGCCTCGCTCGTGGTGATGTTCTTCATGCACCTGAAGTACGAGCAGCGCTGGTGGGCGGGCCTGGTCCTCTTCCCGCTCGCGCTGGTCCTGATCATCATCGGCTCCAACCTCCCCGACACCGGGCTCAACGGCCGGCACAGCGGCGGGGACTTGCTCAGCGACCCCGATCCCGTGATCAAGCATGCCGGCCATGCGGCCCCGGCGGGCCACAAGTGATTGAGCGTTGACGTCGACGGACTGACCCACCGCTACGGCGAGCGCACGGCGCTCGACGGCGTCTCCTTTGCGGTTCGCGGCGGCGAGGTGTTCGGCCTGGTCGGCCCCAATGGGGGCGGCAAGACCACGCTCTTCAAGATCCTGTCCACCGCCCTGACGCCCAGCTCGGGCTTCGCCCGCGTCGCCGGCATCGACGTGCGCGACGGCGCGGTCCGGCGCAGGATCGGGGTCGTGTTCCAGTCCCCGAGCCTCGACGGCAAGCTCAAGGTCGGCGAGAACCTCCTCCACCACGGCCACCTCTACGGGCTCTCCGGGGCCGCCCTGCGGGCCCGGATCGACGAAGAGCTGTCGCGCTTCGGGCTGGCCGACCGGAAGGGGGACCGCGTCGAGAAGCTGTCGGGGGGGCTGCAGCGGCGGGTGGAGCTGGCCAAGGCGCTGCTGCACCGGCCCGAGGTGCTGCTGCTGGACGAGCCGTCGACGGGGCTCGACCCCGGAGCGCGGCGGGACCTCTGGGACGCGCTGCGGAGCCTGAAGGGCGTGACGGTGCTGCTGACGACCCACCTGCTGGAGGAGGCGGAGCGCTGCGACCGCCTGGCGATCCTCCACAAGGGCCGGATCGCGGCCCTGGGCGAGCCGATGGCGCTGCGCGGGGAGATCGGGGGCGACATCGTCTCGATGCGGTCCCGGGACCCCGGGCGCCTGGCCTCGTCGATCCGTGAGAAGTGGGGAGAGGAGCCGCAGGTCGTGGATGGCACGGTGCGTCTGTCGAAGGAGCGCGGCCACGAGGTGGTCGTGCGTCTGGTGGAGTCCTTCCCCGGCCTGATCGAGTCGGTCACGGTCGCCAAGCCGTCGCTTGAGGACGTCTTCCTGGCCAAGACCCGGGAGGTCTGGTCATGAGCGCCGAGAAAGTAATCCGATTCATTGATCAGGACCGAGAAATTGACCGGATTAAATTCTCGGGTCGGAGGGGCCTATGCTGGCGGCCCTGAGTTTGTGCCGGCGCGATCTCGTGCGCTTCTTCCGGCAGCGCAGCCGCATCATCGGGGTGCTGGGCACTCCCCTGATCTTCTGGGCCCTGATCGGCTCGGGCTTCAACTACATGGGGTACCTGTACCCGGGGACCCTGATCCAGATCCTGCTCTTCGCCTCGATCTTCTCGACGATTTCCATCATCCAGGACCGCCAGCAGGGCTTCCTCCAGGGCGTGCTGGTGGCGCCCGTCTCCCGCGCCTCGATCGTGCTGGGCAAGGTCCTGGGCGGGACCTCCATCGCGCTGGTCCAGGGCACCCTTTTCCTGCTCCTCGGGCCGCTCGTCGGGATCCGCCCCGGGCCGGCCGGCTGGGCCGCCGCGCTGGGCATCATGGCGGCCGTCGCGTTCGGCCTGACGGCCCTCGGGGTGCTCCTGGCCTGGCGCTTCGAGTCCGTCCAGGGCTTCCACGCCATCATGAACCTGCTCCTCATCCCCATGTGGCTCCTCTCCGGCGCGGTGTTCCGCCCGGGCACGGCGCTTCCCTGGGTGCGGCACGTCATGGTGGCCAACCCGCTGACCTACGGCGTCGACGCCCTCCGCCGCGCCCTGACCGGCGAGGGGGAGCTGGGGTACGGGGTCTCGATTGGAGTGACGATCGCGTTCGCCGCGATCATGTTTTCTTTGGCGACCGCCTTGGCGCGGCGCCGCTGATTCGGTAGGATGCGCGACCTATGATCGGCTGGATGATGACGTTTCTTGCCCAGTCGGGCAAGTGATGAGAGGATGCCATCTCCCCCCGTGAGGGGGTAGCCTGGAAGATCAGCATCTTTTTGCTGCTCGGGCTGGTGTTCGGCATCGCGGCGACCATCGTCACGGTCGTCGTGAGGACGATCCGCCGCGAGGGTAGCGGGGGTCCGCCCCCGCCGCCGCCACCCGCGGCCTAGAGGGACTACTGCCATGGCGCACATCCTCGCCGTCGACGACGATCCCAAGATCCGCAAGTTCGTCAAAGCCACTCTGGATGCCGCGGGCCACGAGGTCGTGACCGTGGAGGATGCGGAGTCGGCCCTCGCGCAGCTCCTCATGTCCCGCCCCGACCTCTTCCTGCTCGACATCAACCTGCCCGCGATGAACGGCCTGGCGCTGGCCGAAAAGCTCCAGTCGCAGCGGGGCACCTGGGCGATTCCGGTCGTCATCCTCTCGGTGCGGACGGACCCGCGCGACAAGGTGGCGGCCTTCGCCTCGGGCGCCGTGACCTACCTGGAGAAGCCCTTCAAGAAGAAGGACCTCGTCGACGCGGTGCGTTCCGCCCTGGAGCTCGCCGCCCGCCGCAAGCGCCGCGGCTTCAAGTAGGTTGCCCTCGGGCGGCCGTAAGACTATCCTGAAGGGGATTCGGGCGAGCCCTCCGACTCACGGACCCTTTCACGAAGGGAGCAGCCGATGAAAAGGTGGGCCATCATCGCAGGCGCCGCGGTCGTCGCCGTCGTGGCGCTCGTCATCATCCTCAGGATGGGCGGCGACACCAAACCCGTCGTCGAGACGAAGGTCGAGAAGCCGACGGGCCCCGATCCCGCGCATCTGGCCAAGGTTGCCGAGCTCTTCCGCCAGCTCGACGACGCCGAGGCGAAGGGCGAATTCAAGGACGCCGTCTTCTCGCTCCGGCAGCTGGAGAAGCTCGAGCCCAACGACGCCCGCCTGGCGGCGCTCCGCCCCCGCCTGGAGGAGAAGCTGAAACGCTTCGAGGCCTGGGACGCGGCCCAGCGCCGCGCCGCCGACGGGCGGAAGGAGGTGGCGCGCCTCAACAACACGAGCGCCGGGTGGAAGAAGGTGCTCGACGCCTGCGCCGAGGCGGAGAAGCAGGCCCCCACCGAGAAGCAGCAGAAGCTGACGCGCGAGCTGGCGGTCGTCGCGCAGCAATATTTCGACTGGGCCGCCGCCCGCGAGGAGGAGGCCAAGGGCAATCTCGCCGCCGCGCTGGATCTGGCCGCCAAGGCCCTCGCGGCGCCGGAGCCCCCCGCCGAGCTCGCGGCCTACAAGACGGCCCTCGAGAAGAAGAAGCGCAAGCTGGAGTTCGACCGAGCCGCCGCGGCCGCCCGCGCCGAGGGCGCCCCCGCGAAGGCCTACGAGCTCTGGCAGAAGGCCAAGGCCCTCGCCGAAGACCCCAAGGACGTCGCCGAGGTCGACGGCAAGATGGACGCCCTCAAGCCCTGGGTCGACCCCGCCGAGCGCGACCGGCGCTACGCCGACGCGATGAAGTCCGGCGAGGCCGCGCTGGCGGCCGGGGACCTGGACGCCGCCGAGAAGGCCTTCAAGAGCGCCCAGGGCCTCAAGGTCACGGAGCTGGCGCCCGGCCAGGCGCTTACCAAGGTCGCGACCGCGAGGCGGGTGAAGGGCTTCGACGTCGCGGTCGCGGAGGCGAAAGGGGCCGAGGAGAAGAAGCAGTGGGCCGACGCCATCGAGGCCTACGAGCGGGCCCTCCGGGTGAAGGCCGACTCGGGCATCGCGGCCCGCCGCAAGGAGCTGGAGGACCAGTACCGTCCGCCGAAGATCGTGATTCCGCTTAGCGAGGCCAGCGGCGTTCGCATGGAGTTCGTGCTCGTCAAGCGCGGCAAGTTCCTGATGGGGGACGCCCAGGGAAACAGCGATGAGAAGCCGCACGAGGTCGTCATCGAGAAGGACTTCTGGATGCAGACGACGGAGCTGACCCAGGCCCACTGGCTCCTGATCATGAACACCAAGCCCTGGATGTCCAACAGCGTGCCCATTCTGCCGGTTGAAGGGGTGAGCTGGGAGGACACGCAGAAGTTCTTCGAGAAGTTCAACCAGTCGCTCCGGGACGTGCTCCAGGGCCGTAAGGGCTCGCTGCCCACCGAGGCCGAATGGGAGTACGCCTGCCGGGCGGGATCGAAGACCCGCTGGAGCTACGGGAACGACGACGGACAGTTCGACCAGCACGGCTGGTGCTCCGGCAGCAAGGTCCGCGGCCCGCAGCCCGTCGCGCAGAAGTCCCCCAACCCCTGGGGCCTCTACGACATGCACGGGAACGTGGCCGAGTGGTGCTCGGACGGCTATGCGGGCTACGGCGAGAAGGCCTCGGACGACCCGCAGTTCCGCTGCTTCCGCGGCGGCAGCTGGAACGACCGCGTGGAGAACTGCCGCTCGTCCAAGCGCGAGAAGGACGTCCCGACGAAGAGCAACCTGTTCCTGGGGTTCCGGGCGGTCCTGCGCTAGCAGGACCTCCCGGCCCCGGGTGACTTTTTTCGCGATCGCGCCATTTTCCCTGTCGAGTTTTTCCCCTCATTCCTCACTCCCCCGGCGGAGAACCCTCGCACGGCGTAACGTCGCGTTACGAAACGTAACGCGGACGGACGGGCCGTTTTAGGTCTCATTAGAAAAGCCGCTGGACGGGAGCGGGTTGCGTTGTCGGGCCGGGTGGCACGGCGCTTGCTCCGGGCGGAGGGTGCGAGGTTCCCCGCGATGGAGGCCGCCGATGCTGAGCGCATTCCTCTTCCTGCTGCCGCTGGTTCCGGTCGCCGCGTTCCGCGCGGGAGAATCGCGGCCCGCGCCGCTCTTCCCCGTCTCCGATCCTCCGGAGGCTCCCCTGCCGTTCGGCTGCCGCGCCGGCACAGACGGCGCCCCGTCGCCGTTCTCGGCGCGGGTGGTCCGCGAGGTCTCGCGAGGCTGGGAGTGGAAGAACCTCGAAACGCCGGGCTGGAAGCTTCTCATGAGCCCCTCGTTCGTCGTGCGCGGCGACGTCTCCATCGACGACCTGAGGCGCGTCGGCGCGCACCTCGAGGAGTTCCACCGCATGGCGCGGACGGCGCTGGGAGGCGACAGCTCCGGCCTCGCGTTCTCCGCGCGCGTCTTCGCGTCGGCGCGGGACTTCCGACGCTACGCCGTGCGGTCGGGCGCCGCGAACGCGGAGTCGTTCTACGACCCCCGCAGCGCGGAGCTCGTCCTCTGCCTCGAGGGCTGCCCGTCGCCGTCCTGGCTCCAGAAGACGCTGGCCCACGAGTTCGCCCACGAGTACATGGACCGCGTGTGGAAGCGGACGGAGCCGCTCTGGTTCGCCGAAGGGGTCGCGGAGTACTTCGCCAACTTCAGCGTGCGGGACGGGCGCGCGCAGCCGGGCGCGATCGACCGCCGCGGGCTGCTTCTCTTGCAGATCGACGAGCCGCTGCCGCTGGCGAAGTTCCTGAAGCTGGGGCGGGACGAGATGTACGGCGTGCAGTTCGCCCGCCATTACGCGCAGGCCTGGTCGCTGGTCCATTATCTGTTCACGCGGGACGACGGGACGATCGACCTGCTGCTGCGGGGGGCGACGCCCCCGAACGTCGAGGAGCTGGAGACGGGCTGGAGGAAACATCTGACGGATCTGAAATAGGAAGGAGTTCAACATGACCGAGTTTATGAAGCTCGAAGTGTGGAAGCGCGCGCACGTCCTCGTGCTGGAGATCTACAAGTGCGCGAAGCGCTTGCCCGACAGCGACCAGGAGTACGGGATCGCCTTCGACGTCTGCCAGACCGCGCTGCAGGTCCCGGCGGGCATCGCCCGGAGCTGCGCCTTCGAGGAGAACAACGAGTTCAGAGAGGACTTCCGGGAGTGCATGGAGGAGACGCGGATGGCGCTGCGGCAGGTCGACATGCAGCTGATGGTGATGCGCGACCTGGGCCATCTGCCTGCTGCGGAGTGCGAGCGCCTGCTGGAGATGGGCGAGGAGGTGCGGGAGTTGCTGATCAAGCGGCAGAACCGGAAGAAAGCAGCGAAATCTTAGGTGGCAGTTTCGTGAACGTAGCCCCGCGCGCGGGTCGCGCGGGGCTGAAAAATCAGGTTGTATTCCCGTAGCTCAACTGGATAGAGCACGTGGTTTGCGACCCACGAGGTTGCAGGTTCGAGTCCTGCCGGGAACACAATCCGGTGGGGAGTGTCGCAACTCCCCACCTCCCTTGAACACCGACGACCCGACTAATACACTTAGGTTGTGGGTCGCAAGCTGGGCTCTACATTGAGCTAGCGGAAGGGCGCCGTGTGAACGGCGCCCGTTCCGTTTTAAAGCTCTTACATCCCCATCCCGCCCATGCCACCCATTCCGGGCATCATCCCGGGCATCGAGGGCATGCCGGGGTTGGGGCCGTCCCCCATGCCGGACGGGATCTGGTCGACAGCCTTCTTCTCCGGCTTCTCCGTGATCACCGCTTCGGTGGTCATGAAGATTCCCGCCATGCTGGCGGCGTTCTGGAGCGCCAGGCGCACCACCTTGCGGGGGTCGAGGATGCCGGCCTTGATCAGGTCCTTGTACTCGCCGGCCTCGGCGTCGAAGCCGAAGGAGTAGTCCTTGGCCTCCTCGATCTTCTGGACGACCACGCTGCCGCGCTCGCCGGCGTTGTCGGCGATCTGGCGGATGGGCATCTCGAGGGCGCGGCGGAGGATCTGGGCGCCGATCTTCTCGTCGCCCGAGAGCTTGAGGGCGTCGATCGCGCGGCGCGAGCGCAGCAGGGCCACGCCGCCGCCGGGGAGCACGCCTTCCTCGATCGCGGCGCGGGCCGCGTGGAGCGCGTCCTCGAGGCGGGCGCGCTTCTGCTTCATCTCCACCTCGGTCGCGGCGCCGACGTTGATCTGCGCCAGGCCGCCCGAAAGCTTCGAGAGGCGCTCCTGCAGCTTCTCGCGGTCGTAGTCCGAGCCCGCCTGCGGGATCGCGTTCTTGATCAGCTGGATGCGGCCCTTGATAGCCTCGTCGCTGCCGCCGCCCTCGATGAGGGTCGTGGCTTCCTTCTCGATGATGACGCGACGCGCGGTGCCCAGGTCCTTGAGCTGCACGTCGTCGAGCGTCACGCCGATGTCCTCGAGGATCGCCTTGGCGCCCGTGAAGACGGCGACGTCCTCGAGCAGCTCCTTGCGGCGATCGCCGAAGCCCGGCGCCTTCACGGCGCAGGAGACGAAGACGCCCTGCATCCGGTTGACGACGAGGAGCGCCAGCACCTCGGACTCCAGGTCGTCGACGACGATGAGGAGAGGCCGCTTGGTCGGCGCGACCTTCTCGAGCAGCGGGATGAGCGCGTTGGCGTTGGAGATCTTCTTCTCGTGGACCAGGATGTAGGGCTTGTCGAGCTCGCAGGACAGCTTCTCGGGCCGGTTCACGAAGTAGGGCGACATGTAGCCCTTGTCGAACTGCAGGCCCTCGATGCGGGTGATGTCCGTGGTCATCCCCCGCGCTTCCTCCACCGTCACGGCGCCGTCCTTGCCGACCATGTCGATGGCGTCGGCGATGATCTTGCCGATCTCGGGGTCGTTGCCGGCCGCGACCGTCGCGACGTGCTCGAGGTCGGCCTTCCCGTTGACGGGCTTGGCGGACTTCTCGAGGTCCTTCTGGACCGCCTCGACCGCCTTCTGGATGCCGCGCTGGAGCGCGATCGGGTTCGCGCCCGCCTCGATGTGATGCAGGGATTCGACGAAGATCGCCTCGGCCAGGACCGTCGCGGTCGTGGTGCCGTCGCCCGCGGTGTCGCCCGTCTTGACGGCGACCTCCTTCAGGAGCTGGACGGCGGCGTTTTGGAAGCCGTTCGGGAGGTCGACCTCCTTGGCCACGGTGACGCCGTCGCGGGTCACCAGCGGCGGGCCCCATTTCCGTTCGATGGCGACGTTGTGGCCGCCGGGACCGAGGGTGACTTTGACGACGGCGGCGAGTTGCTTCACGCCGTCGAGCAGCGAGGCGCGGGCCTCACGGCTGAACTCCACGTTCTTTGCGGCCATCAGGGCTTCTCCTTCAGAACGGATTCGATCTTCGAGGTCATGTCCTTGGTGAGCGGGATCTCCCGCTTCTTCTCGTCGTAGAACTTGAGGTCCTTGGCGCCGTCGTAGCCCACGAGGGTGACCTCCGCGGTGTATCGCACCGTCGACGGCTGTTGACCGCCGGCCCCCGGGGCAGGCTTGAGCGTCGCGTCGCAGGTGAACTTCTGGAGCCGGTTGCCCGCGTCGGTCGCCAGCTCCAGCTTCGCGCTGCTGCTCTGCCAGTCGAAGGCGCCCTGGTTGGCCTGCTCCTTCATGATCTTCTCGATGTCGCCCCCCGTCAGGGCCAGGTCCACGACGCCGGGCTTCGAGAGCTTCGCGTACTCCCCGGCGCGGGACAGGACCGCGAGGATCTCGTCGGGGTTCTGGATGCCCCGCCCGGCGCCCGGCATGCCGATCTCGTCCTTCGTGACCCAGCCCGCGAGCGCGCTCCAGACCCAGGTCTCCTTCTCCCCGGCGCGGACGATCATCTTCTCGTCCCCGCCCGAGGCGGTGTAGTGCACGAAGAGGACCCCGGGGTAGACCCAGACGCACTGGCCTTCGTAGTCCAGGGGCGCGCCGGTGGTGGTCAGCCGGGCCTTGAAGCGGGTCTCATAGCTCTTCTGGGTGCGGGTGTTGTAGGCCACATACTCCAGGAGCGAGCGGGGGTCCTTGGCGTCCAAGTCCTTGGAGGGCTTGGCCGGGGGGGTCCCCTGGCAGGCCATCAGAGCCACGGTAAGCAGGGTAAGCGACTTCATAAGGGCCTCGTATACTAGCCATCCGTCCGGAACGGGTCAAGAACGCTGCCAGGGTACGGATCCCCGGCTCCGCGTGTTATGACGACCCGCGGGCGTATTTGGATAGGGCCAATTTGAGGTTTTCCTTGGCCCGGAAGAGCACCGATTTGACCGCCTCCAGGGACATCCCCATCGTCTCGGCGATCTCATCGTAGCTCATGTCCTCGTAGCGGGCGAGGATCACCGCCATCCGCTGGTTCTCGGGGAGCGCGTCGATGGCTGCCTTGACCGCCTGCTGGAGCTCCGCCCGCGAAAGCCGCGCGTCCGGGTTCTCCCCTTCCGGCTCCTCGAGCATGTCGTTGATCGGCGCCGCCAGCGAGGGCTGGCTCTTGCGGGCCCGGATCTCGTTGAGGCAGTGGTTGACGGCGATGCGGTAGAGCCACGTAGAGAACTTGGCCTTGGGCTCGTACTTCATCCGGGCCCGGTACACCTTGACGAAGATGTCCTGCGATACGTCTTCCGCCCGGGAGGCATCCCCGAGGTAGCGGTAGACCAGGTTGAGCACCCCGCGGGTGTGCTTGTTCACCAGCTCCTCGAAGCAGCGCTCCTCCCCCTTCTGGAAGCGGAGCATGAGCTCGATGTCCGGGTCGGTGAAGTCGGGGCTCATGGGGTAGTTATACGCTGTCCTGCTGGGTTTGACCGCGGGCGGGGCTCATTTCTTCCGGAGGATGCGCTTGTTCTCGACCCGTTGGGTGATCCCCAGGTCGTCCAGATGTTCCAGGAGCGGGATGACGTACTTCCTCGAGGTCCCGACCAGGTCCCGGAAGGCGGCCGCGTCGATGGGCCCTTTCTCCTGTATCGCCTTGGTGATGATGTCCGCCGCTTCCTTCACGGAGTCGCGGTGCAGCAGGACGTCGTCCTTCAGGCGCACGATCGTGCCGCCGTCCACGAGCATGCCGAGGACGCGCTGGATGCGGTCCTTGGTGTATTTCGGCATCTTGCCGGGGAGCTCGTCGATCCGCGGGGTGTTGAAGCGGGTGTTCCGGATGGCCTTCTCGATCTCGGCCGCGCACTCGGCGTCTTCCCGCGAGAGCTTGACCTTGAACGTCGCGCGGCGCACCTTGCCCGCCTCCTGGACCAGGGTGCCCCGTTCCGTGAGCGTCTTGAGGGCGCGGTCGAAGAGCGGCACCTCGAGCTTCGACTCGTTCTTGAGCACCAGGTGCTCGATGCCCGCCCGCAGCGGGTTCTTGATGTGGAAATTCTCCACCAGGACCGCGAGGTGGTCCATGACGCCTTCGAAGGCCGAGCTGTGCATGAAGCGGTTGGGGTCGAAGCGCACCAGCTTCGCCTCGAGGGCCTTGAGTCCCTCTTCCACGCCCTTCTGCGGCATCTTGGCCGCCAGCGAGAGCTCCTGGACGTTGAGGGTCTTGCGGCCCGCGTCCTTGAGGGCGAACTCGAGGGCCGAGGTCTCGCCCGAGAGCGTCTGCTCCTTCTCGACCAGCTTCAGCGTGATCTCGTCCTTGAGGCGCTTGAGCTTCTGGTCGGAGGCGTCGAGGATCTTCCCGCCCCCGATGGTGTACATCGGGGTCTGGAGCCGCGCGATGTAGGGGTCGCCCGGGGCGACGACGATCGGCTCGTCGAGGCGGAACTGGACGTAGCCCTCTTCGCCCGGGTTGAGCTCCTTCTTGTCCAGGAGCGCGATGTGGCCGTCGCACTCGGCGGTGCCGGCGTGGAGCTTGATGGGCGACAGGTTCTTGAGCGTGCGGGGCTTGTCGGGTACGTACTTGAAGCGCGCCTCGACGAACTTCGACGCCTTGAAGTAGCCCGGCGTCGCCGCCACCATCCCGCGGTGCACCTCCTCCAAGGACACGTCCGACAGGTTGATCGCGCTCGAATGGCCGGCCCGGATCTCTGAGACCTCGGCCTTGTAGGCTTGCAGGCTGCGCACCCGGCCGGACTTCCCGAGCGGGATGATCTCGAGGGTGTCGCCGGTCTTCGCCTGCCCCGTCATGGGGACGCCCGTGATGACGGTCCCGAACCCCTTGGCCGTGAAGATGCGCTGGATGGGCATGCGGAAGACGCCCGACACCTCGTGGGGCGGCGTCGCCGCGACCATCGTGTTGATGGTGTCGACCAGGGCGTCGATGCCGTCGCCCGTGAGGGCGCTGACGGGCAGCACGGGCGCGCTCTCCAGGAAGGTCCCCTTCACGAGCGCCTTCACCTCCTCGGTCACGAGGGCCCGCATGTCGGCGTCCGCCTTGTCGCTCTTGGTCAGCACGATGATGCCGCGCTTGAGCCCCAGGAGGGACATGATGGAGACGTGCTCGCGGGTCTGGAGGTTGATCGACTCGTCGGCCGCCACGATGAGGAGGACGATGTCGATCGAGGTGGCGCCCGCGACCATGTTCTTGATGAAGCGCTCGTGGCCCGGGACGTCGATGATCCCGACGCGCTGGCCGTTCTTGAGGACGAAGGGCGCGAAGCCCAGGTCGATCGTCATCTCGCGCTCTTTTTCCTCGGGCAGGCGGTCGGGGTCGATGCCCGTGAGGCGCTTGACGAGGGTCGACTTGCCGTGGTCGATGTGGCCGGCGGTGCCGATGATGACGTTGTAGATGTCGCTCGATTTGAGCGCGCTGCTCATGGGCGCGATTCTAGCAAAGGGGGCGGATCGGGCGGAAACTATAGATCAGAGGGACGGAGGAGATACACTGGGGGCGTGGACGAGATCAGCCTCCCGGGCAGCCGCCGCGGCTTCCTCCTTCCGGCCCTTCTCAACGCCGCCATCATGGGATACAACGGCTGGAACTGGTCCCAGGGCCACATCTCCAGAAGCACCAAGATGCTCACGATCGTTCCCGCCGGCCTCCTGCTCCTGAAGGGCCTCCTGATGCTCTCGCCGATCTACCTGCGCCTGAGCGGAGGACGCCTCCACGTGCGCCTGAACTTCGGCCTGGCTTTCTCGACGACCGCCGAGAACGTGGCGAGCCTGGAGTTCGCCAACGGGAAGGCCTTCCTCCGCTTCCGCGACCTGGGCCAAGTCGACGCGTCGAAGAACCTGCGGGGGATGCTGGAGCAGAACCTTTCGCGGCGCGGCTTCCACTTCGAGATGCCCATCGTCAACGACGCGGAGCGCCAGCGTCGCCTGCAGGAGGCGCTCGTCCGCGACCCCGCCTGACGGTCATGCCCGACATCCGGACGTCCATCCTCGAGACCGTCGGCCGGACGCCGCTGGTCCGCCTCAACCGCGTCTTCCGGAAGCCGGGGGTCCAGATCCTGGCCAAGCTCGAAGGCTTCAATCCTTGCGGATCCGTGAAGGAGCGCATCGCCGTCTCCATGCTCGAGGGCGCCGAGCGGGCGGGGACGCTGAGGCCCGGCATGACCGTGGTCGAGTCGTCCAGCGGCAACACCGGCGTCGGCCTCGCGATGGCCGCTGCCGTGAAGGGCTACCGCTGCCTCATCACGATGTCCCGGAAGGTCTCCCGGGAGAGGCGCCAGTACATCCGTGCGTTCGGCGCCCGGCTCGTCCTCGTCGAGGGAGGTTCGGACGAGGCCTGGGACGAGGCGGACCGCATTGCGGCGAGCGACCCCCGGAAGTATTGCCGCATCCACCAGTACCGCATGAAGGAGAACGTCCAGGTCCACTACGAGACGACCGGCCCCGAGATCTGGGAGCAGACGGGAGGGAAGGTCGACGTCTTCGTCGCCACGCTCGGCACGACGGGGACGCTGGTGGGGGTCTCGCGCTTCCTCCGGGAGAAGAACCCGAAGGTGCGGATCGTTTCGGTCGAGCCCACTCCGAAGAACGAGCAGCAGGGGATCCGCAACATCCGAACCCAGCGGACCCCCGAGATCTGGGATCCGTCGTCGGTGGACGAGCGCCTGGTCTGCCGGGACGGGCCGGCCTTCCGGCTGGCGCGGGCGCTGGCGACGAAGGAAGGCATCTTTGCCGGCATCAGCTCGGGGAGCGCCCTCTGGGGAGCCATCGCCCAGGCCCGGCCCCTCCGGAGGGGAACCGTCGTCGTCCTCTTCCCCGACAGCGGCGCCAAATACCTGTCCACCAAGCTTTTCGAAGACCTTGCAGGGAAATGACCCCGTTTCACCGACGTTAAAATGGGGTCGCTTTGGGGGCTCCTTGACCGGCCCCCGGGAACCGCGTTATAGTTGATCATCATGAAACGGATGGCCGTCGCGCTGCTCCTGCTGCTGGGTGCCTGCTCCAAGGAGGCGCCCATGCCCCTGGACATCGCCCAGAACAAGCAGATGATCTGGGAAGTCATCAAGTCCTACCACGACGCGTCCGACAAGGGCGACCTGGACGTCATCCAGACCCTGCTGACTCCGGACGCGTCGATCGTCATGGGCACCGAGGACGTCATCCGCGGCAAGGAAGCCGTGGTGCGCGCGATCCGGGACCAGATGAAGACCTGGGACGGCAAGGGCCGCAGCACCATCACCGGCAAGGAAGTCATCAAGCCCGACGGCAACATCGCGCTGGTGACCTACGTCGCGAGCGTCGGCAATCAGCGAGGAATCATCACCGCGATCTGCAGCCGCAACAAGGACAACAAGTGGCTGATCGCCCACATCCACGACACTCTGTCCATCACTAGTCCCAAGAAGTAATTGGGATCGATGACCGACCCTCAGCCCCGTCGTTGGCTCCCGCGGCTTTCCCTGGCCTGGCTCGCGCTCGTCGCCGTCCACGTCGCGATGCAGCTTGCGGCCCCGCGAAACGTCCTCCGCGACCCTCTGCTCCCCGGCTGGGCCCGCGCGTCCCTGCTGGCGACGGAGGTCGTGGCGATCGCGCTGCTCGTCCTCCTGACGGCCCTGGCGTTCCGGCTCCTGGGCGGGCGCCTTTCCCCCGCGGCCCGCTTCGGTCTGCGCTCCTCGGCGGGCGCGCTCGTCCTGCTCGGCCTCGCCGCGAGCTGGAGCGCCTTCTGGCTGAGCGGCCAATTCCTGGACCGGCCCGGCCTGCAATTCGCCGCGTCGAACTTCGACTCCGTCCGCGACTACGCGGTCCGGGTCCACCCGTTCCTGTTCTACGGGATGCCCGCGCTCCTCCTGGGCGTTTCGATCGCCGTCTGCGCCATCCACGACCGCGTCGCCCTCCCGGCGCGAGCCGAGTCCGTCGCGCTGCGCCTGGCCGGCGGCGTCCTCGCGATCGCGGCTCTCGCGGCCCTCGGGGGCGAGATCGGCCACCGCTACGCCACGGCGGACATCACGGACGAATCGACGGGCAACTCCTACTCGCACCGCGACCTCTACCGGCTCCGCCGCGACCGGAACGCCGGGCCCCTCACCCACGTCCTCTCGAGAGCCCTCGGGTCGAAGGACCCCTTCGAAGACGACGCGGCCGCCGCGACCCCCGACGTGGTGCGCCGGCCCATCGTGCCGATGGAGCAGTATGTCGCGACGGTGGAGCAGGAGCGCCTGAAGCGCTGGAACGTCATCGTGGTCCTGATCGATTCGCTGCGCGCCGACCAGCTGAAGGCGACGGGCGGCGCGCGGGAGGTGATGCCCGCCCTCGAGGCGCTGGCCGCGGAGGGACGGGTCTTCGGCGACTGCGTCGCGCAGGCCAGCCACACCGACTACTCGGCGCCGTCGGTCTTCTCCTCCCACTACCCGCTGCGCTCGCGGGACGTCTACCGTTACCCCAAGAACCCGCGCTACCCGCGGGTGATGATCTACGACGTGCTCCACGCGCTCGGGTGGCGCACGGCGCTCTACTCCTCGCAGAACGAGGAGTGGGGCCAGATGAACAACTACATGCAGACCGGCGGCCTCGAGGTCCTCTACCACTCGCGGACCGCGGGCGTGTCCGAGGACGCCACCAAGGACCGCCCCGCGTTCTCCGGCACCGTCGACGACGCCGTGACGGTCTCGGAGTCGATCAAGTGGATCGACCGGGCGGCGGGCGCGCCGTTCTTTCTCTACCTCAACCTCCAGAACTCCCACCTTCCCTACGACGTGCCGGCGGACTTCGCCCGCCGCTTCGCCCCGCGGGACTTCGACGCGAAGATCTCCATCGGCTGGTACCCGAAGGAAAAGACCGACGTCGTCAAGAACGTCTACGCGGACAGCCTGGCCTACGTCGACCAGCAGCTCGGCCGGCTCTTCCGTGGGCTCCAGGAGCGCGGCCTCTGGGACCGCACGGTCGTGGTCGTCTGCGGGGACCACGGCGAGGCGTTCTACGAGCACGGCTCGGCGGCGCACGCCAACGGCGTCTACGACGAAGTGATGCGGGTGCCGCTGCTGATGCGCGCCCCGGGCCTTGAGCCGGGCCGCGACCTTCGCCCGGCGCAGCTGATCGACGTGGCCCCGGGGGTCTTCCACCTCCTGGGCCTGCCCATCCACCCGAGCTTCCAGGGGGAGAATCCCTTCGCCCCGGACCCGCGGCCGGACCGGGTCCGCTACGTGGTCTGCGACACGCCGTGGAAGACCCACATCGCGGTCTATCGTTCCGGGTTCAAGCTGATCCGCGACGGCGATCTGGGGGCGTCCATCCTCTACGACCTCGGGCGGGATCCGGGGGAGAAGACGGATGCGACGACGGCGCACCCCGACGTGGCGCGGGACCTGCGCCTCCGGCTGGCCGCCTGGCGGACGGCGCAATTGGACTACTACGACAACGCCCTGAGGCAGTCCTGTGAATACCCGCCGGTTCTTCGTTGATCCGGCCGCTTCCTTGACCGCCCCTCCAGGCGTAGTTATAGTTGGAAAGGACGTCCGCGACCGGTTCCCGTCCCCCTGAAGAGGAGGCTCCCGTGTCTTCGCCCGCTGCAAGTGTCTCCGGCGAACTCCCCACGAAGGCCGGCATCCTCCGGGCCACGATCGTCCCCGGCGCGGGCCGCAACCAGATCCAGTCGGTGGCCTTCAGCGGCATCAAGGCCGAGCCCGGCATCCTGTCGAAGCTGGAGCAGTCGTTGAGCGGCTCCACGATCGACGAGGCCCCCGGCAGGATCGAGGACTTCTTCGCCCAGAATCCCCAGGCGCTCCCGGGCGTCGAGCCCGAGGAGTTCCTGACGGTGATGACCCTCGCCTTCATGAAGGTCCGGCGCAGCACGTCGACCGCGCCCGACCCCTCGGCCTGGAAGCAGCAGAAGAAATAGGCTCCAGGCCCGATGCCGGCTGCCGCGCCCGTCGTCATCCGCCGCGCCCGCATCGAGGATGTCGAACCCATCGTCCGCCTCTGGCGCGAGATGTGGGACTTTCATGCCCCCCTGGACCCGCGCTTCGAGGTCACCCCGGCGGCCGACCTCGTGATGGGCAAGTGGATCGAGGAGAGCCTGCAGAGCCCCAGGTCGGCGCTCTTCGTGGCCGAGCGGGCCCCGGGCGATCTCGAGGGCTACTGCCACGCCATGATCCTGGAGAACCCCCCGCTCGTGCCCCACCTGCAGTACGGGTACGTGTCGGAGATCGCCGTTCACCGGCGGCGGAAGCGGATCGGGACGAAGCTGCTGGAGGCCGCCCACGCCTGGTTCCGCGAGAAGCAGCTCCCTTACGTCGAGGTGAACGTCTCGGTGAAGAACGCCGTGGCGCGGAGCTTCTGGCGGAAGCAGGGCTACGGCGAATTCCTCGAGCGCCTCCGCCGGGAATTGTAGGGGGTCCCTCCCGCGCAAGTCCGCCGCGTCGGGGTATACTTTCCCCGACTGATGGGTGAAGAACGCGGGGCGAGAGTCGAACGCATTCCCATGGCATCGCTCCGTCCTCGCCGGGTGCCGACGCGCACGCCGGCGGCAGAGGGGGAGATCCACCGGCTTTCGGCCTCCATCCGCACCCACGGACTGCTGCAGCCCATCCTGGTGCGGCCGCTCGGCAAGGAGTATGAGGTCGTCTGCGGCCAGCGCCGCTACCAGGCCTGCAAGGCCCTGGGGCTGGCCGAAATGGTCGCGGTGGTGCGAACCCTGGACGACCGGCAGGCCTTCGAGCTTTCCCTCGCAGAGAACGCGCGGCGCGAGCCGCTCTCGGTCCAGGAGCGCAAGGAGATCCTGCGCCGCCTCGTCGGGATGTTCCCGGGGCGGCCGAAGGAGGAGCTCGAGGCCTGGCTCGGCCCCGCGGAGGCGTCGGGCGAGCCGCTGCTGAACTGGCTCGAGACGCTGGACGAGAAGGACGCCGCCCGCGCGGAGCCGGTCTCGGTCGTGGTGGCCGGGAAGGGAAAAGCGTCGGTGGAGGTGGCCGCCGCCCCGCCGCCCGATCACGGCGAGGTGGTGCCGGTCTCGGGCCCGCCGGGCACGGGCGACACCAAGGTCCTCGTGAACACCGGCCCCGCGCCGGAGCCGGAGCGGGTCGGCCCGCCGCTGCGGCAGCGGAGCCTGGTCTCGCGCGTCCGCACGCTGCTGAACAAGCTCACCAAGTCGGGGACGCTGGACATCGACCTCCTCGACAACGTCGTGAACGACCTCTTCTACCGCCTGGAGCACCAGGCCCTCCCCGACTTCCTCGACCTGAGCTACCACGGGTCGGTGAAGCGCTACATCTCGCGCCACTGCCTCAACGTCTCGAAGCTCGCAATGTTCCTGGCCCAGTCGCTGGGGATGAGCCGCGAGGACATGCGCGAAGTGACGATCTGCGGCCTCCTCCACGACGTCGGCATGATGAAGGTCAAGCAGGAGATCTTCACCAAGCACGCCACGCTCGACCAGGAGGAGTGGGAGCAGGTGAAGGGCCACCCCATCGAGGGCGCCCTGCTGCTGACCAAGGAGTTCGTCCTCCGCGACGTCGTCGCGCGCGTCGCCCTCGAGCACCACGAGAGGCCCGACGGCACGGGCTATCCCGCGGGCAAGAAGAAGAACGAGACGCACCTCTACGCGCGCCTGATCAACGTCGTGGATACCTACGGCGCCATGGTCTCCCCGCGGGCCCACCGCCTGCCCATGCTGCCCTTCCAGGCCATGCGGGTCGTGATGGACGACGGCGCCAAGGGCATGCTGGACTGGGACATCGTCCAGGCCTTCGTGAAGGCGCTCTCGATCTACCCGATCGGCAGCTACGTCCGCCTCGAGGGCGGCGAGGTGGCCCGGGTGGTCCGCTCCCAGCCCGAGATCCCCGAGAAGCCCGTCATCATGGTCATCGCCGACGCGCAGCGCAACGTGCTCAAGACGCCGGTGGAGATCGACCTCGCCATGACGGAGCCGACGCCCTCCTTCGAGCCCATCCAGGCCCCCATCTAGGCGCCGCCCGTTCTTCAGCGCCGGAACCGTCCCTCGAAAGTAAGCAAATATTCACTTTGTACCACGAAAGAATGGTCCGGACGGGTGTAGTATTAGGTGCCGATGAAGCACCTTCCCGCCGAGGAACGCCGCAAGCGCATCGTCCGGGGGGCCATGGAGGCCTTCGCGAAGTCGGGCTTCAAGGGGACGCGCAGCCGCGACCTGGCGGCGGCCGCCGGCGTGAGCGAGGCCCTGATCTTCAAGCACTTCCCCAACAAGCGGGCGATCCAGAAGGCCATCATCGAGGAGCGCATCCGCCAGACCGGGGTCTTCATCCCGCCGGAGCTGAAGGCCGCGCCCCTCGAGAAGGCCCTGACGGCCATCGCGTCGCGGATCATCGAGGTGTCCGAGCGGGACCCGCACTTCATGCGCCTGCTCTACTTCGCGGGGCTGGAGGGCGAGCCGCTGGCGCCGATGTTCTTCAAGCGGCGCGTGGCGGAGAGCATCGGCGAGGTCGCGGGCCTCTTCCGCGAGTGGGCCCGCCGCGGCCTGGTGCGCAAGTCCATCGACGCGCGCCTCTTCGCGTGGAGCTTCACGTGCTGCATCTTCCAGCTCATGGTCGCGCGGCACATCTTCGGCGTGAAGCGCATGTCCGACCGGCCCGGCGGGCTGGCGGGGCACCTCTCGGCCCTCTTCCTCCAGGGGATCCGCTCGTGAGGCGCCTGGCCCCGGCGGTCGTCCTGGGCGCCCTGCTGGCCGCGGGCTGCCGCTCCTACTCCGACGAGTCGATTCACGAGATCTACCGGACCGAGCTGGGCTGGGAAGGCCGGGACGAGCCGGCCGCCTCCCGCCGCCCCTCGGAGAACCACTGGAAGCGCGTCGAGGAGCGCCGGGCCATGACCCTGGCCGACGCCTGGCGCATCACGCAGGCGCAGAGCGAGCGCATCGGCCGCGCCGCCGAGGGGTACATCCAGACGCTGGCCGTCCAGGACCAGGCGTTCGCGGCGATCCTGCCCAGCGTCAGCGTCGTCGCCACGCAGTTCAACCAGGACCGCGTCCCTGCGTCGTTCACGTCGGGGGTCGTGACCACCACGTCGAACCGGCGCCAGGTGTCCGTGACGCTCGCCCAGCCGCTCTTCCACGGCCTGCGGGAGCTTGCGGGCATGCGCCAGGCGAGGGCGAACATGGAGGGCGCGCGCGGCCTCTTCGACACCGAGCGGCGCCTGCTGTTCCAGACCGTCGCCCAGACGTTCTTCACGACGATTTTCTACGAGCGGCAGCAGAAGATCCTCGAGGACGCCCTCAAGAACTCCCGCGACCGCCTCCGCGAGATGCGCGCCCGGCAGGAGCAGGGGATCGCCCGAAAGACCGAGGTGCTGCTCATCGAGACCCAGGTCGCCTCGGACGAGGCGCAGCTCAACCGCGGCCTGCAGACCCTGGAGCTCTCGCGCACCCAGATGGCGTTCCTGCTGGGCCGGCCTCTGGCGGTGGCCCTCGAGGACGACATTGCCGAGCCGCCCCTTCCCGCGGACCCGCAGGCGCTCTATGCCCGCGCGCTCGTCGAGCGCAGCGACCTCAAGGAGCGGCAGGCCGCGCTCCGGGCCGCCCAGGAGCAGGTCACGATCGTGTTCGGCGAGCACTATCCGACGCTCGACTTCTTCGGCAACTACTACGCCTACCGGGCCAACTACTCCGCCTTCCAGAAGGAAGTGGACTGGGACGCGCTCTTTACGCTCACGTTCAACCTGTACGAGGGCGGCAGCATCCGGGCGCGCACGGCGCTGGCGGAGTCGCAGGCCCGCGCCGCCCGCCTCACGGTCGACGAGACGATCCGGCAGATCGAGACGGACGTCCGCAGCGCGCTCCTGACGTGGCGCACGGACCGGGACTTGATCGTGACCCTCGAGACCCGCGAGCGGACCTCCCGCGAGAACTACAACCAGGTCGTCACCGAGTACCGCCAGGGGATCGCCGGGGTCACCAACCTCGAGGTCCTGGTGGCGCAGAACCAGTATCTCTCGGCCCAGCTGGAGCTGGAGCGCTCGCGCCTGCAGAGCAAGCTCGACTGGTTCCAGATGGAGAACGTCCAGGGAAGGATTCCGGTGAGGTAAGCCATGAGACGCGCGTTCGTGCTGACGCTCCTGCTGGCGGCCGGCTGCAAGCCCTCCGCCCCGCCCCAGGCGATCGGCGGCAACAACAGCGGCGGGAAGCGCCCGTTCCCGGTCGAGGTCAAGAAGGTCGGGACCGAGGACGTGCGCTACTCCATCGACGCCGTCGGGACCCTGGAGCCGGAGGAGGAGGTCCGGGTCACCGCCCGGGTGGCCGGGATGATCGAGAAGGTGATGTTCGAGGAGGGCTCGAAGGTCACCCCCAAGACGGTCCTCGCCGAGATCGACCGGAGCCGCTACCAGATGCTCGCCGACCGCGCGAAGGCCAACCAGGAGCGCTGCACCGCGGACGTCCGCAAGGCGGAGATCGTCCTCCAGAACCGGCAGGAGCTGAAGAAGAAGGATCCCGGCTACGTCAGCGACGAGGAGATCGCGACCCTGACGAGCGCGCTCCAGTCGGCGCGCGCCGCGGCCGCGGAGTCGAAGTCGTCGACCGACCTCGCGCTCCACGACCTCGAGAACTCGCAGGTGCGCTCGCTCATCACCGGCGTCATCGACACCAAGGCGGTCTCGACGGGCCAGTACGTGGCGCCCGGGACCCAGCTGGCCTCGATCGTCGACGAGTCCAAGCTCAAGCTGCGCTTCAAGGTCTCCGAAACCGAGTCGGTGAAGCTCGCGTCCGTGCTGGCGGGGGACCGCAAGGTGAGCTTCTCGGTCCGGCCGCTCCCGGGCAAGACCTTCACGGCCGAGCTGATCCACCTGAGCCCCCAGGCCAACGTGCAGACCCGGACGGTCGAGTGCCTCGCGCTCGTGGAGAACCGCGACGCGATGCTGAAGCCGGGCTTCTTCGCCACGGTGCGGGCGGTGGTGGCCATGCACCAGAAGGCGGTCGTGGTGTCCGACTCGGCGATCCTGCCGACGGAGCGCGGCTTCGTCGCCTTCGTGGTGAAGGACGGAAAGGCGGTCCAGCGGACCGTGCGGCCTGGCCTCTTCGTCCGCGAGGGCGTCGTGGAAATCCTGGAGGGCCTGGCGGCGGGCGAGTCCCTGGTCGTGACCGGCACGGCGGCGATCTTCGACGGCGCCTCGCTCGTCGTGAAGGAGATCCCGTGAGCCTCGCCTCCATCTCGATCAAACGTCCGGTCTTCGCGTGGATGCTGATGATCGCGCTGATCGTCTTCGGCGGGATTGCCTTCACGCGTCTCGGCGTGAGCCAGTACCCGGACGTCGACCTGCCTGTCGTGAACATCATGCTCTCCCTCCCGGGCGCCGCGCCCGAGGTCATGGAGTCGGACGTCGTCGACACGGTGGAGTCCGCCGTCATCCAGGTGGAAGGGCTTGTCCAGATGTCGAGCACCTGCCGCCAGAGCACGGCGAACATCAAGCTGGAGTTCGAGCTCAACCGCGACATCGACGCCGCCATTCAGGACGTCCAGACCCGCCTGGCGCAGGTCCAGCGCCTGCTGCCCCGGGACATGGATCCCACCGTGGTCCAGAAGTCCAACCCGGAGGACATGCCGATCCTCTGGATCGGGGTCTGGGGCACCCGGCCGCTCCTGGACATCTCCGAGTACATCCGCAACACCCTCAAGGACCAGTTCCAGACGATCCCGGGCGTCGGCGACATCAGCATGAGCGGCTACCGGGAGCGCAACGTGCGGGTCTGGCTGGACTCCAAGCTGCTGCAGTCCTACGACCTCACCGTCGACGACGTCATGAACGCCCTCTCGCGCGAGCACGTCGAGCTGCCGGCGGGGCGCATCGAGACGGCCAACCGGGAGCTCAACATCCGCGCCGAGGGCGAGGCGGTCAACATCGAGAGCTTCCGCAACCTGATCATCGCCGACCGTTCCGGGGCGCAGATCCTGCTGCGCGACGTGGCGGTCATCGAGGACGGCCTCGAGGACAAGCGCCGCGTCGCCCGGGTGAACGGGCTGCCCGCGATGGGCCTGGCGATCCGCAAGATCCGCGGGGCCAACGCCGTCGAGGTCGCCCACGCGGTGAAGGCGAAGCTCGCGGTGCTCCAGCAGCGCCTGCCCGAAGGGATCGAGATGGCGCTCAACTACGACGGCACCATCTCGGTCGAGGACGCGATCAAGGACATCCAGATCGCCCTCGCGCTGGCGGTCCTGCTGACGGCGATCGTCTGTTGGATGTTCCTGGGCTCCTTCAGCTCGACGTTCAACGTGCTGATGTCGATCCCGACGTCGCTGATCGGCACGCTCGCGGTGATGTACTTCATGGGCTTCACCATCAACACGTTCACGCTGCTGGCGATCTCGCTCTCGGTCGGCATCGTGGTGGACGACGCCATCATGGTGATGGAGAACATCTACCGCCACGGCGAGATGGGCAAGGACCGGGTGCGGGCCTCCACCGACGGCGCTACGGAAATCACGTTCGCGGCGATCGTGGCGACCGGCGCGATCATGGCGATCTTCCTTCCAATTGCGTTCATGAAGGGCCTGATCGGCAAGTTCCTGTTCCAGTTCGGCGTCGTGCTCTCCGTCGCGGTGGCCTTCTCGCTCCTGGAGGCGCTGACGATCACGCCCGCCCGCTGCGCGCAGATCCTCAACCTGAAGGCCGGGTCGAACGTGATCGGCCGGGCCATGGACCGCCTGATGCACGGGATGGCGGTCGTCTACCAGCGCGTGCTGGGGCCGACGCTGAAGTTCCGCTACCTGGTCATCCTCGGGGCGATCGGGATCTTCGCCCTCACGATTCCGGCGTCGAAGCGCCTCCTGTCGAAGTTCGAGATGGTGCCGCCGCAGGACCAGAGCCGCTTCATGCTGCAGCTGCGCACGCCGGTGGGCTCCTCGATCGACTACACGGACGCGCGGGCGCGGCTCGTGGAGGACTATCTGGCCGGCCTCCCCGAGGTGAACCGCTTCTATATGTCGATCGGCGGCTTCAGCGGCGGCGAGGTGGACTCGGCGGCGAGCTTCATCACGCTCAAGCCGCCCCAGAGCCGCCAGAAGTCCCAGAAGCAGGTCATCGACGACTGCCGCCGCGACCTCAACAAGATCCCGGGCTTGCTGGCAATCCCCTTCGACCCCTCGACCAACCTGCCGGGCACGGGCGGCCGCGGCGTCTCGCAGGTCGGCTTCTACATCCAGGGCCAGGACTGGAAGAAGCTGACCGAGCTGACCCAGCTGTTCATGGAGCGCCTGAACGCGTCCGGGGTGGCGGTCGACGTGGACAGCGACTACCGGCTGGGGGCCCCGGAGGTCCGGATCCGCCCGGACCGCCAGAAGGCCTCCGACCTGGGGATCAGCATGGAGTCGATCGGCCGCACCGTCGACGCGATGGTGGGCGGCCTGCGCATCGTGAAGTTCAAGGACCAGGGCCGCCGCTACGACGTGCGGGTGCGCCTGCTGGCCGACCAGCGGCTGCGACCGGAGGACGTGGAGACGCTCTACGTCCGCTCGCGCAGCGGCCGGATGCTGCACCTGGGCGACGTCGTCCACGTGGTCGTCGAGCCCGCGCTGCTGTCGATCACGCGCGAGAACCGCTCGCGGGCGATCAACCTGATGTGCAACCCCGCGCCCGGCCGCTCGCCCACCGAGGTGGTGGCGGAGGCGCAGCGGATCGCCGACGAGATCCTGCCCGGCGGCTACAGCATGGTGCTGGCAGGCGCGTCGAAGTCCTCGAAGGAGACGGTCGAGTCCCTGGGCTTCGCGCTGGTGCTGGGCATCGTGATCGCCTACATGATCCTCGCGGCGCAGTTCAACAGCTTCATCCATCCCGTCACGGTGCTGATCGCGCTGCCCTTCAGCCTGACCGGCGCGGTGCTGGCGCTCGCCTACACGGGGAACACGCTCAACATGTTCAGCATGATCGGGATCGTGCTGCTGATGGGCATCGTGAAGAAGAACTCGATCCTGCTGGTGGACTTCACCAACCAGCGGCGCGACGAGGGCCTGTCGGTGAAGGACGCGATCGTGAGCGCGAGCCCGACGCGGCTGCGGCCGATCCTGATGACGACGGTGTCGACGATCGCGGGCGCGATCCCGGCGGCGATGTCGCTGGACCTGAGCTGGGCGGGCCTGGGCGCGGCGGGCGGCATGGAGCTGCGGGCGCCGATGGCGATCGCGGTCATCGGCGGCCTCACGCTGTCGACGCTGCTGACGCTGCTCGTCGTGCCCGCGGTCTACGCGATGTTCGAGGACTTCAAGGCGCTGCTCGGCATCGGGAAGAAGCCGCTGCAGCCGGCCCTGTCGCCGGACGACCCCCGGCTCCCCGGCGCGCCGGCTCCCGCGGACGGCGCGGGCGCCCCCTCCGCCCCGGCGGCCCGGGACGCGAAGTCGCCGTCCCCCTGAGCCCGGATTCCGGTAACGACTGGACGCCGCTCCCTGTCCCAGGTATAGTTAGGTTGGACAACCAACTTAACTAGGAGGCAGGCGGTGGGGCGACCTTCGAACACGGCGCGGCGGCGCGAGGAGCTGGTCGGCGGGTTGCTGCGGGTCATGGCGTCCCGCGGCTACGGCGGCGCGACGATCGCCGAGATCGCCCGAGAGGCCGGACTGCCCCCCGGCGTCGTCCACTACCACTTCGAAAGCAAGAAGGAGATCCTCGTGGCCGTCCTCGAGCGGCTCTCGACCGTGCTGCGCGAGCGCTACCGGCGCCGCGCCGCCCGGGCCGCGCGGACGGAGACGCGGGGCCGCGTCTTCGCCTGGGTCGACGCGCACGTCGCCCTGGGGGCCGACGCCGACCCCCGGGCCATGGCCTGCTGGGTCGCCATCGGCGCCGAAGCGCTCGGCGACCCCGAGGTCCGCGGGGAGTTCGAGAAGGCCCTCGCGGAGGACCGCCGGACCCTCGAGGCGCTGCTGCGCGAGGCCCTCGTGGCCGAGCGGCGGAGCCCGCGCGCCGCGAGGGCCATCGCCACGACCCTGGTGGCGGCCGTCCAGGGGGCCTTCCAGCTCGGCTGCGCCGCCCCGGGCGCCATCGCGCCGGGCTCCATGGCCCCCCTGCTCCGCCGGACGGCGGCCGGACTGCTCGATTTGGAGGCCCGGGAGCGATGAAAGAGCGCTGGCTGAAGTTCTGGACCCTTGCGGGCGCCGCGGGCGACCCGGAGCCGCCCTGGGCGCTCCTCTCGGCCCGCTATGCGGAGCCCCAGCGGGCCTACCACACGCTGCGGCACGTCGCCCATTGCCTCGACGAGTTCGACCCGGCCCGCGGGCACGCGCGGGACCCGCTGGTGGTCGAAATGGCCCTCTGGTACCACGACGCGATCTACGACCCGAAGGCCAAGGACAACGAGGCCCGCAGCGCCGCGCTCGCGGCCGAGGTCGCGGCCCGCATGGGCCTCTCGGCGGCCCGGACCCTGCGGGTCGCCGACCTGATCCGCGTCAGCACCCACACGGGCCTCGCGCCGGACCCGGACGCGCAGCTCTTCGCGGACGTCGACCTGGCCATCCTCGGGCAGCCCGCCGCGGCCTTCGACGAGTACGAGCGGCAGGTGCGCGTCGAGTACGCCTGGGTCCCGGAGCCCGCCTTCCGGGCCGGCCGCGCCGCGATCCTGAAGTCCTTCCTCGATCGTCCGTCGATCTACGGCACGGAGTTTTTCCGGCGGAAGTACGAAGAGAGCGCCCGCCGGAACCTGCAGGACTCTCTTCGGAAGTTGAGGTGAGCGATGTTGGCATGGCTGAAGCGCGTCTTTCAGCGGGTGTCGTTCGAAGTCGATGAGCGGGGCGTCCGGCGTCTCGTCGACGGCGCCGTCGTCGAGCAGGTCGCCTGGGACGACCTGATCGGCGTCGACATCGTCACCACCGATCAGGGCCCGGCCATGGAGGACGTCTTCTTCGTGCTTCACGGGTCGGACGGCAAAGGCGCCGTCGTGCCCCAGGAGATCGCCGTGGCGGAGAAGCTCCTCGATCGCCTGCAGACGCTGCCGGGCTTCGACAACGGGAAGGTGATCGAGGCGATGGGCTGCGCGGAGAACGCCCGCTTCGTCTGCTGGAAGAAGAGTTAGGGGTATCCCCCGCCGAGGTGATGGATGTTTGGATGGTGGCCAAAAGCGCTGCCCCCGGAGGTCGTTGTTGTCGACAACGTCGGCGTCGAGCGGCGCCTGTGCGATGGCAGCCTGGAGACAATTGCGTGGAAGGATCTTGTCCAAGTGACGATCGTGACCACCGAAGAAGGCCCCTTCACGGAGGACTTGTTCTTCCTCCTCGAGGGGGCGAATGGTGAGGGCTGCCTGGTGCCGAGCTGCTCGTCCCAGTCCACCCCGCTTCTGCGGTATCTCCAGAAGCTGCCGGGCTTCGACAATGGGAAGTTGAGCGACGCGATTGGTTGTGTCGAGAACGCCCGCTTCGTCTGCTGGAAGAAGCCGGCCTAGGCCGTGTCCGAATTGCGGATCGGGAATCGCGAATGGCGGCCGGATTGCCGGGAGAGCAAAGTCCAGCGGTCGATCGATGCCGCGATTCGCTATTCGCGATTCTCGGCTAGGGCCTAGCGCTTCTTCTTCTTCTTCGCGGGCTTCTTCTTGGCGGCGGGACGGGGCTTGGCCTTCGGCTTCGGGTGGGGCTTGGAGGCCGGCTTCGCCTTCGCCTTGGGCTTCGGGGCCGGGGCCGCTTTCGCCGGGGGCGCGGCTTTGGCGCCCTTCGCGCCCTTGGCGGGATGCGCCGCGCCGTGGTGCTTCTTGTCGTCCTTCTTGTGGTGCTCGTCGGGCGGCCGGCGCAGCTCTTCCGCGATCTTGTGCTCCAGCTCGCGCTTCATCAGCGGCGGCGGCAGCACGCCGGCGTGCAGGACCGACATGTGGAAGAAGGAGTCGTTGAAGCGCGCCTCCATGCGGTCCTTCGCCCACTTCCGGAGGTCCTTCATCTTCTCGCGGCCCCAGTAGTGCAGCGTGGGGACGCCCGGCTGCACCACGAAGCGCCGCGTCTCGGCCTCGGCGCAGACGCGGTCCATGCCCAGGTAGTCGATGAGGGTCTCGATCGACTGCTGATAGGTCATCTTGCCGGTGGAGATCTTGGCGTCGATCATGACCCGCACCGAGGCCAGGATCATCGACTGCATCTGCATGAAGCGCGACGGCGGCGTGTCGTCGTGGCCCATCTCCTTGGCCCGCTCCTCGCAGTAGTGGCCCCAGCCGCCCGCGCTCGCCGGATCCTCGTAGATCAGGCGCAGCATCGAGGAATTCCGCGTCGCCCAGGAGGTCTGGAGGTAGCGGCCGGGATAGCCTTCGCGGATCGCGAGGTTCGAGAGCGCCCCGTAGTTGTGTTCCTTGAGCTTGTCGCTGTCGCAGTCGCCCGGCGTCACGAAGAGGTAGCCGTCCTGCTTCGCCTCGAAGCGCGCCGGCGCCCAGGTCCCGCCGAAGGGCAGGAAGTGGCGCAGGAAGGACGGCGTCTCGATCACGTAGAGCTGCTCGCCCTCGGGGAATTGCGCGTACTTCGAACGGTTCACGAACTGCCGCGTCTTCTGGACCGACTCGCGGACGAAGCGCAGCACGCCGTCGAAGTTCTCGGAGTGCTGCTGCTTGATCATGTCGCGGATGTCTTCGAGCGCCGTCTTGCGCTTGATCTGCCGCGCGACTTCCTTCTGGCGCTCCTTGATCTTGTCGATCTCGGCCTCGGCGACCGAGGCGATGTGGCCGGGCGAGACGTCCAGGCCGCGTACCTGCAGCAGCTTCTTGAAGCGGTCCTCGCCGATCGCGTACTCCTCGCGGCAGTCGGGGAGGACGTCGACGATCAGCCAGTCGCTGTAGCGCTCCAGGGCGTTCTGGGTCTGGTCGATCAGGCGGTTCAGGTCGCGCTGCGGCGTCGCCGGCAGGTGCTCACGGCCGATGTCCTTGAGCAGGTTGAAGAAGCCGGGAAGCCGGGTGATGGTCTCGAGCTCGATCTCGACGAACTGCTTCACCGGCGTCCGCAGGCGCGAGCGCGACTGGTCGATGTACTTGGGCATCTTCTCCAGCCGCTTCATGATCGCGCGCATCCGCTGCCCGAGCGGCGCGTAGTTGCGCGAGAGAATCTGGAAGATGGAGTGCCCCAGCACCTGCGGCGCCTCGGGCTGCGTCTCCCAGAACCTCAGCACGTCGCGGTCGAAGATCCAGTTCTTGAGGAGGTGGATGGCGAAGTCCCGGGTCACCGCCTGGGGGGCCGGGAGCTTCTTGACGTCGATCTTCTCGTACTCGGAGAGCGTGTGCTGCAGGAACTTGATGTCGTCAAGCTGCCGGTCGAGCGACCCGTCCGACATCTTGTCGTCGTAGTCGTCGTGGAAGCCCAGCGCGGTTCCCAGCAGGGGATTCCGGTGCAGCCACTCCTTGAAGAAATCCTTTTCGAGTTTTTCGAGCCGCTTTGTTTGATCCATTTATTGTGCCAGTGCCTTCTTGAGCTGTTGGGTGAGGGCCGGGGCGATCTCGAGGACGTCGCCCACGATCCCGTAAGTGGCGGCTTTGAAGATCGGCGCGTCCGGGTCCTTGTTGATCGCGACGATGACCTTGGACGTTCTCATGCCGGCGAGGTGCTGGATCGCGCCCGAGACCCCGAGGGCGAAGTACAGGTTCGGCGAGACGGTCTTGCCCGTCTGGCCCACCTGCTCCGAGTGGGGCCGCCAGCCGTTGTCGACCACGGCCCGCGACGCCCCCACCGCGGCGCCCAGCACCGCCGCGAGCTCGTCGCGGAGCTTGAAATTTTCGGGCGCCTGCAGGCCGCGGCCTCCCGAGACGATGACGGCCGCCTCGGTGAGCTCGACCTTCCCCTGCGCGGCCGCCGCGACCTCCTTGACGGCGGAACGGAAGTCCGCCTCGTCGAAGGCGACCGCGAGGGCCTCCACGGCCGCCGTGCCGCCGACCTCCTGGGCCGCGAACACGTTGGGCCGCAGCGAGACGACGGCCGGCGCCTTCTTGAACGCGATCGTCGCGTACGCCTTCCCCGAGTAGACGGGCCGGCGCGCCAGCACCTTCCCGCCCTCGATCGTCAGCCCGGTGCAGTCCGTCGCGGCGCCCGTTCCGAGCAGCGCGCCCACGGCCCCCGCCAGGTCGCGCCCCATCGACGTCGCCGCCATCAGGATCGCGCCGGAGCCGAGCTTCTTGTGCGCCTCGACGACCGCCTTGGCGTAGGCCTCCGAGGCGTAATACTTGAGCCGCGCGTTGTCCACCGCGAAGATCTGCGCGGCGCCGTGCTTGCCCAGCGTTTCCGCGTGGGCGCCGACCCCCTCTCCAACCAGGGCCACGCCGACCTTGCTCCCGAGTTTTTTCGACAGCCGGACCGCTTCCGAGAGCGTCTCCAGGCTCGATTTCTTGAGTTTTCCGTCCCGTACTTCCGCGAAGACGAGAATGTTCATCAGAGGACTTTGGCTTCCTCTTTAAGCAGCCGCACGAGTTCGGGCACCGCGTCCACGCCTTTCCCGACGATCTTGCCGGGCGGACGCTCCGGGGGCATCTCGAGCTTCACGACCTCCATCGACGACTCGAAGGCGGGCGCCGCGACGGTCTCGAGCGGCTTCGTCTTCGCCGCCATGATGCCCTTCATCGACGGGAAGCGCTTGTCGTGGATCCCGTTCACGCCCTTCTGCACCGAGATGACGCAGGGCAGCGAGACTTCGATGGTCTCCTCGCCGCCCTCGATCTGACGCTTGCACTTGGCCTTCGCGCCGTCGACCTCGAACGAGGTGCAGACGTTCACGCGCGGCAGGCCCAGCAGATGCGCCACCATCGTCGGCACCTGGAAGGCGTCGTCGTCGATGGCCTGCTTGCCGAAGAAGATGACGTCGAACTTCCGGTCCTTGAGGACGGCCGCCAGCACCTGCGCGACCGCCCAGCCGTCGAAGTTCGCCCCCCCCTTGATCATCACGCCCTTGTCCAGCCCGATCGCCAGCGCCTTGCGGAGCGCGACGTCGCTGCCGTCCGGATCCACCGAGACCCCCACGGTCTCGCCACCCGCCTTTTCCTTCAGGCGCAGCGCCAGCTCGATGGCGAGCTCGTCGTAGGGACTGATCGCCCACTCGACGCCCTGGGGATCGATGGACTTCCCGTCCGATCCGATCTTGAGCTTCGTGGTAGTATCGGGGACGCGTTTGAGGCAGACGGCCAGATTCATATGGGCGCGCGTTATTATAGGAATTGATGAAAACCCATCAAGAGAAAACCCGGAAGTCCCCGTGGCGGCGTCAAATATAGTGGACCATGATTATTAGAACGGCCCTCCTCCTTCTGGCGCTCCTCCAGGCCGACGACTTCCAGAAACGCGTCCGCATCGACGGCCAGAAGGTGAGGGTCGACGAGCAAATCCTCCATGACGGCCCCTGGAAGGACGCCAAGGTCGACGTCGTCGACTTCAGCGGCAAGCGGGCCCGGCAGACCTTCGGGGCCTTCGAGCCCTGGAAACAGATTGTCCTTACGATCGACGGCGAGGAGCGCCTCCGAATTCCCGTGAAGTCGCTGGCGAAGCCGATCTCCTGGCCGCCCGTCCGGGTCGACGACGTCCAGCCCTCGGTCAAGCGGCTCACCGAGACCGTCAACGGGAAGAAGTCGCTCGTGGTCCAGGTCTCCAGCGACAAGGCGGATTTCGAGATCTACCGCGGGCCGGACTACGAGACCCGGGCCGAGCGCACGTCCGGATCCTTCACGGTCTTCCTGAACGGCGACGTCCTCTACCGCGTTTCCCGGGCCGCGAAGCCGCCCCCTCGGGTGGAAGACGTCGCGATGGCGATCAACCTGCAGCGGGTCAAGGCGGGACTGGGCACGACCCGTCCGGTCCCCGGCCTGTCGAAGGCCTGCGACCTTCACGCCCTCTACCTGACCAAGAACGAGGCCCGGGGGCTGAGCGGACACGACGAGGACCCCCGGGGCGTGGGATACACGGAAGAAGGCGCCCGGGCGGGCAAGCGCTCGGTCATCAGCCCCTTCTCCCCTCAGGATACGCCCGTGGAGGCGGTCGACAGCCTGATGGCGACCCTCTACCACCGGGTCGCGCTCCTGAACCCGGCGGTGGGCGAGATCGGGGTCGGCTGGGCCACCCGGCGGGACGGCGTGGGCTTCCTGGTGGTCGACGTGGGGGGCAGCGACGCCAAGCCGGACCCGAAGGGGTACCCGATCGTTTACCCCGTGAACGGTCAGGAGGACGTCCCCCTGGAATTCGGCTTGGGGGGCCGGGAGACGCCCAACCCACTCCCGGACGAGGCCGCTTCAGCGGGCTATCCCGTGACGATCCAGATCCCCGAGCGGCGCGGCAAGGGCTGCGACGCCGAGGTACAGATTCTGGAAGGGACCACCCCTCTCCCCAGCTGGATTTCCACACCGGACTCCCCGGCGCGGAAGGATTGGCCCCAGCCCGGGGTCCTCTGCCTGATCCCGAAGGAGAAGCTCAAGCCGGCGACGACCTATACCGTCCGCTTCAAGGACCGCCTTTCGGGCCTCGAGAAGGAGTGGTCCTTCACGACCCGGAAGTAGGAGGTGTCGGGTGAGGCAGGACCCATTCCCCCGAAAGGCCGCCCGGGTCTCGTCCGCGTCCCACGTCTCCCCCTGGTGGGTTGGGGTGGCCCTGGCGCTGGCGATGCTGATCTACTTCCGCTCCGCGGGCTATATCTTTGGGTGCTGGCTGGAGCGCCACTTCGGGGTCAGCGTCGTGGAGGCCTCCCGCATCCGCCGCTAGTCTGTTCACCCGGTGAACGGACGATTTTTGGGGTAGATAGATAAAACCAGGCTTCCCGTCCGTAGTGGATGCGACGATGCAGACCGTGAACGCCGACGCGAGCGACGCCGCCCTTCTCCTCGCCTACCGGGGCGGGCGGCTCGACGCCTTCACGAGCCTCTACGACCGCTACGGGGACCGTCTCTTCTTCTATGTCCGGACCCTGCTGGGCAACGCCGAGGCCGCGGAGGACGTGGTGCAGGAGGCGTTCGTGCGGCTCCTCCGCGTCGAGCCGAGCGGACCGGAGGTCCCGCTGGCGCCCTTTCTCTTCACCGCCGCGCGGAACCTGGCCGTGGACGCGCAGCGGCGGGACGGCGTCCGCGGGAAAGTCGAGGCATCCGCCCCGGCGCCGGGGTCCGCTTCGGAGTCGGACTCGGAGTTCGGCGACCTGCTCGACACGCTGCCCGCCGAGCAGCGCGAGGTGGTCTTCCTCAAGATCCGCACGGGGCTGACCTTCGCCGAGATCGCCGAGGTCACGGGGCTCAAGCTGCCCACCGTCGCCTCGCGCTACCGCTATGCGCTGGAAAAACTGTCCGGCCTCCTGGCCGGGGAAGGGATTTCGCGATGAAGCTGGAAGAGGTCGAATCGGCCCTCCGCGGAATCGCCCTTCCCCGCGCTCCGCGCTCGCTGCGCGAGCGGGTGCTGGAGGAGGCGGCGAAGGAGCTCGCGTCGCCCCACGCTCCGACGATCCTCCGCGGCCCGCGGCCGCGGGTGGAAAAACTTTCGCTCGTGGGAGCGATCCTCGCGAGCGCCGCGGTGCTGTCGATCGTGCTCTTTCCGCCGGCCCCGGCGCCGAAGACGCGTCTGGACGAGCTGCTCTCGCGCATCCAGGACCCCGAGGCGGTCGGGCGCGCGCAGGCCGTCCGCTCGCTCGGCGACATCGCGGGCCGCAAGGCGATGCCGCTCGCGAGCTCGCTGCTTCAGGACCGCGACCGCGACGTGCGCGCCGCGGCCGCGGAGCTGCTGATCAGCGGCGGCGCGGCGGAGCTCGGCGCGCCCGCGCTGCTGCGGGAAGGCCGCGGATTCACCGTGATGAATCTCCTGAGATCCGCCGATCTCTGGAAGGCGATGGCCGGAGCGCGGGGGCCCGAGCTGTCGGGACGCTCGGCTCCGGAGCGGATCCGCGAGATCGGCCGCGCGGCGGGACTGGACGTGATCGTCCCGCCGCCGTCCACGCCCGAGGAGCGCCGCTGGGCCTCGGAGCGCCGGACGAAGAGCGGTCCGCCGACCTTGCTGGCCGCGCTGGAGTTTTCGCTGCGGCAGGACGATGGAAGCCCGGGACCCTATGAGGTTGTCCTCGACGCGGGGGCCATCCGGCTGCTCCCGCTCGCGGAGGCGCTGACGTTCTGGCGGACCTGGTGGGAACGAGAATAGAAGGAGACTCGAAAATGAAACGGACCCTGCTCGCGGCGCCCGCGCTGCTCCTGGTCGTCGGCAGCGCCTGGGCCGTCCTGGCCCCTCAGGCCCGGCCGGCCGAGGACAAGATCCTGTCGCACTTCATCGGGAAGTGGGAGATCGAAGGGAAGCACATGAAGGCGCCGATGAAGGGAACGGCGGAATACACCTGGGCGCTGGGCAAGAAGTTCCTCAAGGGGGACGGACGGATCGCGTCGGGGTCCTTCGCGTACGAGTCGACGATCTACATGCGGCCCACGGAGAAGGAAGGCCAGTACAGCATCGTCTGGCTCGACAACATGGGGAACATCATCAACTCCACGATGGTCGCGGACGGGAACAAGCTGACCATGGAGTGGATGGAGAAGACGCCGCTGGGGGATCACCCCGCCAAGAGCGTGATCAACCTGCTGGACGAGGGATGGACCGACACGTCGTCCGGGAAGATCAACGACGCCTGGGTTGAGTTCGGCACCGTGACCTTCAAGCGCAGCAAGTGAGGGAGCCATGATTCGCGGAATCGCGGGCGTGATTGCGGGCGTCATGTTGGGAACGTTCGTCATTGTCCTGCTGGAGATGCTGGGACATCTCGTGTACCCGTTCCCTCCGGGGCTCGATCCGAAGGATCACCAGGCGCTCGCGGCCTTCATGAAATCGGCGCCGATCACCGCCTGGCTCTTCGTCCTCTTTGCATATGCGGCCGGGAGTTTCGTGGCGGGGGCCACCGGGACCTGGATTGGTCGGAATGCCTGGGTCGGCTGGCTCAACGGAGGCATCCTGATGGTCCTCGGTCTCATCGGCTTGAAGATGATGCCGCATCCGGTCTGGTTCTGGGTAGTCTCGCTCGCGCTCTACCTGCCTTGCGCCTGGCTGGGCGCCCGCCTGCTGCGGCCCAAGGCGTAGGCGGAGGCCACGACTGTTTCCCGGGTGAACAGTTCCGCCCCGAAAATTCTAAGTTGAGCGGTCCGGCGGTCTCTTGGTCCTTGATTCTTCGTCGCCGGTACTGTTCACTGGGTGATCAATGGACGAGCGGCAGCTGATCGACCGGTGCATCCGGGGCGAATCGGGAGCCTGGGAGCTCCTCGTCCGGGAATACGGCCCGTCGGTCCACGATGCGGCCCGCTTCACCCTCCGGCGCGTCCTCGGGTCCGCCCAGGACGAGGACATCGAGAACGTCTACCAGGGGGTGCTGCTGGGGCTCTGCGACCGGGACGCCCACCGGCTCAAGCTCTTCCAGAGCCGCTCCAGCTTCCGCACCTGGGTCACCAGCGTGACGGTGCGCTTCTCCCTCAATTACATCCGCACCGAGAAGCGCAAGGGCTCCCTCAAGTACATGGGGCTGGACGCGGCCGCGGCGGAGCTGCCCGACCGGGACCTGATGCCCGACGACGCCGAGGAGCGCGAGCGGCTCCACCGGGCCCTGGAGAAGATCCCGTCGCGGGAGAAGCTGATCCTCAAGCTCTTTTACTTCGACGGCCTTTCCTATAAGTCGATCGCGGAGGTCCTCCGGATCCCCGTGAACTCGGTGTCGCCGCTCCTGATCCGGGCGAAGGATTCGCTCCGGAAACACGCGGAGATTTCATGATTCATGTACGAGTGCCCGAAATAGCGGTGTCGAAGCAATAGCATGATGTGCCCCGGACCGGAACAGACGGCGGCGTACGCGGACGGCCGGCTTGACGCGGCCGAATCGGCGCGCTTTCTCGAGCATTGCTCGGAGTGCGAGGAATGCCGCCGCACCCTCGCGTTCCTGTCGCTGCCGCGCGAGTCCGGCCCGGTGCCCGCCGACCGCGAGGCCCGGGCGATCTCGGCGCTGCGCCGCTCGCTCGACCGCGACCGCACGCCGCGGGGCCTGCGCCGTCCCGCGCTGCCCGCGAAGTCCGCTAACTCCCGCGTCGGCTTCGCCATCGCGGCGGCGCTGCTCGTGGGCTTCGTCGTCCTCCTCGCGCTCGCGAAGGAGCGCCCGGCCCGCGTGAGCGAGCCGCGGGAACAGGTCGTGATCGTCGAGACGCAGGTTCCGCCGGCGCCGCCGCGGACGCCGCGGCAGCAGCTCGTCAGCGCTCCCGCGCCGGAGCCCGCGCCCCAGGAGCCCGCCCCGAAGCCGCTCGTCATCGACGCGCCGCGGAATCCCGCGCCGCCCCGGATCCCCGAGGAGCCGAGGTTTGCGCTGCCGGTGGATCCGCCGGTCCGCGTGCTCCCGAAGCCCGAGGAGATCCGCCCCGAGGAAACTCCCGCGCGTCCGCCGTCCCACACGGTCGTGGCGCGCGCGCTCACGGAGCTGCAGGTCACGGACATCAGCGGCACCCTGATGGTGCACCGCAAGGGCGCGAAGGCGAAGGAGAAGCTGAGCGGCGTCGCGCACCTCGGCGAGGGCGACGTGCTGAGCGCCGAGAAGTCCGCGAGCTTCCGCGTCGAGGGCCGCCATCCCGTCGTCCTTGGCGAGAACTCGTCGGTCTCGATGGCGTACGTCGCGCAGGAGCAGGCGCCCTGGCTGCGCCTTCACTCCGGCGAGGCGATGGTGGACTCCACGGGCGCGGCCCGCTGGGTCGTGACGGACGGCGTCGTCGCGGTCGCGGTGAAGCCCGCGCGGGCGCGCTTCACGGCCGCGCGCGGCGAGGCGCGCCTCACGCTCGCGTCGCTCTCGGAGCCGCTCTACGTGCAGCCCGACGGCGGCGCGGTGCACGCGATCCACGCGGGCGAGGAGCTGCAGGTCGGCAAGGCGAGCGCGGAGGTGAAGCCCGTCGACGCCGCGCTCATCGCGAAGAAGATCGCGGCCTTCGACGCCGCGCGCCCGAAGTTCCGCACGCTCTTCTACACGAGCTGCGATCCCGCCGACGCGAAGCGCGAGCACTTCTTCGTGCAGGAAGGCGCGTGGTGGAAGAACGAGGGCCTCTACTCGCGCGAGCGCGGGGACCGCACGGCGGTCGCGTCGATCGGGCCCAACCCGCGCTTCTCCTGGGGCGAGAAGCTCACGATCCGCGTGCGCTACTCGACCAACTGCAAGGCGATCGAGATCCAGCAGCGCGTCGACGAGCGCAAGTACACGCTCTTCAAGGTCCTGCCCGTCGACAAGAAGAATGCGGGCCTCTGGCAGACCGCGGAGATCCCGTTCACGCCCGCGCAGTGGCAGTTCCGCCGCGACGACGGCGTCAACCAGCTGATGGTGACGACCGAGGACAAGATCGACGCGCTGCGCTTCGTGGCGAAGCCGAACGACGTCTTCGGCGACGCGAAGCCCTACGTGCTGATCGACGACATCCAGGTCACCGAGCGCGAATAGCTTGCCCTGAGCCGCGTCGAAGGGCTCAGCGCTTTAGCACGACCTTCAGCAGCACCAGCACCACCGCGATCAGGACGCCCACCGCAAGGCAGACGCTGTTGAAATGCCGCTCGATGAATCCCTTCGCGCGCGGGCCGTAGATGAAGCAGAGCACCGCGAGGGTGAAGAAGCGGGCGGAGCGCCCGAGCGTGGACGCGATGAGCAGCGTCGCGATGCTCGCGTGCAGGAAGCCCGAGCCCAGCGTGATGATCTTGAAGGGCATCGGGATGAACGAGTACACGATCGTGACGACGAACTGGTTCTGCAGGATCATCTGCCGCTTTTCCGGCGTGAGCTCGCCGACGATGCGCACGCCGACCGTGTCCCAGAGCGCGTAGCCGATCCAGTATCCCGCGATCGCGCCGAGGACGGACGCGGTCGTGTCGACGAACGCGTACCAGAACGAGCGCTTCGGCCGCTCGAGCGAGAGCGCGACCTGGAGGAAGAGCGGCGGGATCGGGAACACGAACGAGTCGAGGAACGAGAAGACGGCGAGCGCGACGGTGCCCCACGGGTGGTTCGCCCACGAGAGGATCCAATGGTAAAGGCGCCGCAGAGGATTTCTCGACGGGGCGGGCAGCGGGGGGGAGAGTTCTTGGCCGCTATCGGCCATACTTCAGGCGTTCGGCGAGAATTTCGGGGAGTCCGGAGCTCACGATCTTGCGCGCGGCCTTCTCCACGTCGTAGCGCACGCGCGTCACGCGGATGAGCTGCTCGTCCGAATCATAGACCACGCAGACGGCGTCGGGATTCTCGTCGCGCGGCTGCCCGATCGAGCCCACGTTCACCATGATCTTCGTGTTCTCGTCGAGCTTCACTTCGGTGTCCATGTTGAAGGACACGTTCTTGCGCTTGAAGAAGTTCACGGGCACGTGCGAGTGCCCCATGAACGAGAGCGGCGTCGTCTGCTGCTCGAACGAGAGGTGCGCGTCGTAGCTCGTCTGGATGTACTCGAAGAGCTCGGGCGAGTAGAGCGTGGAGTGGACCACGGTGAAGTTGTCGCAGTACTCGACGAGCTTGAGCGAGCGGATGTAGGCCTTGTGCTCGTCGGGCAGCGTCTTGCGGGTCCAGAGGGCGCTCTCACGCGCGTAGGCGTTGAAGAAGTCGATGTTGAGCTTGTCGACGGCGGCGAAGTCGTGGTTGCCGGCGGTGACGGTGGCCTTGAGCTTGTTGCGGACGAGGTCGATGCACTCGACCGGGTTGGCGCCGTAGCCGACCAGGTCGCCGACGGAGACGTGCTTCTCCACGCCCTGCTTGTCCATCTCGTCGAGGACAGCCTCGAGCGCTTCGAGATTGGCGTGGATATCGCCGAGAATTCCGTATTTCATGGGTCAGCGAACTTCCCGCTTCCGGAAGAGCGAACAGGACACCAGAAAAACGGCGACCACGTACAACGCCGTGTAGGCGAACGACAGCCCCAAATACCGGGGTGAAATGATCTTACCCTCGCTGAAATACATCTGCAAGTTAAAGTACCCCAAGTTCGGAATCAGATACGAGCCCAGGCGCCCGAGGAAGGACAACGGGCCCGCCTTGAGGTTTTCGACACTGGCGACCATGTAGCTTGAGACGTTTCCGAGAATAAACACGAGCGTGGTCGCGGAGACGGAGACCACGGTGGGGAAGAACGCGGAGAAGCTGATCGCGGCGGCCGCGAGGATCGTGGTCTGGAAGAACGAGAGGAGCGCGCCTTCGAAGACGACGCCGCTCTGCTTGAGGACGAACTGCTTCCACGTGATCGCGAGGGCGGCGCCCAAGGGGGATGCGCCCTTTTTCACTTCGAGGGCGAGGTCGCTGTCGTGAATCGGAAGTTTCTGCTGGCTCATCACCCAGAGGGTGAGGAAGAGGACGCCCGCGAGGACGATGATGCCGGGGATGAGGGAGGCGACGAGGCCGAGGAATTTGCCCAGGAGAAAATCGGTGCGCTGGATGGGTTTCGAGAGGAGCGTAACGGCGGTGCGGTCCTCGAGTTCCTGGGTGACGATGAGGCCGGAGGTGACGACGATGATGATGAAGCCCCAGAAGGTGATGGTGGCCATGCCCATCTCGCGCACCATGTTGATTTCCTGGTAGAACGAGAAGAGCGTGAGGGTCTTGGAGCCGAAGATGGCGAGGGCGAACGTGAAGAGGAGGATGTAGTAGAGCGGGCGGCGGGTGACGTCGCCGTACGTGGCCGCCGCGAGCGTGCGGATGTTACGCATAAATAATGGGTATCCGGGTTTCCCTGCGTTGCGCCAGCGATTATTATAACCGCAAATGGCTCGACCGGGTGATATAATGAGGTCTGCGAGAGCCTCAACGGCTCTCTGGGTGGAGAGAGATTAGAAGAGGGGGAAATCATGTCTCAAATCAAACGTCTCGGCATGGGTCTCGGCGCGCTCATCGGCGGCGAACCCGAACCCGTCGCCGTCGCCGCGCTCAAGCCCGCCGAAGCGCCCGGCACGATGGAGATCAACACCATCCGGCCCAACCCCTACCAGCCCCGCAGCGAGTTCGACCCGAAAGAAATTGAATCCCTCGCCGAGTCGCTCAAGAAGGACGGCCTCCTCCAGCCCGTCGTCGTCCGCCCCGCCGGCGCCGGCTTCTACCAGCTCGTCGCCGGCGAACGCCGCTGGCGCGCCGCCAAGCTCGCCGGCCTGGCCCGCATCCCCGTCATCATCCGCGAAGTCGAAGACAAGAAAATGCTGGAGCTCGCCCTCGTCGAGAACGTCCAGCGCCGCGACCTCAACCCGATGGAAAAGGCCCGCGCCTTCCGCCAGCTCATGACCCTCAACAGCTGGACCCAGGAGCAGCTCGCCGACTCCCTCGGCATGGGCCGCCCCACCGTCGCCAACTTCACCCGCCTCCTCGACCTGCCCCTCGAGGTCCAGGAGGCTGTTTCACGTGGAACAATCACGATGGGCCACGCCCGCGCCCTGCTCGCCATCGCTCAGCGCGGCCCGATGCTCCAGATGTTGAAGAAGATCGTCACCGACGACCTCTCGGTCCGCGCCCTCGAGAAGATCGTCACGACCAGCCCCGCGGCCGCGAGCTCCAAGCCGTCCAAGAAGGTCGAGCCTTGGATCCAGGAGTTCGAGCAGAAGCTGATGGACAAGCTGGGCGTCAAGGTCAGCATCACGCCCGACGCGATCGTGGTCCCCTACTCGTCCAAGGAGCAGCTGACGCAGGTGCTGCGCCGGCTCGACGTGATCTAGAATTTCGGTCAACACCAAACGCCCGGCGGGGCCCACTCGCCGGGCGTTTTTTTTTGCTCAGCGCGGACCTTCGGCGAGGTCCTTCAACGCGCTCTCGATGGCATTCCGAAACTTCGCGAGACTTTGACCCGACGACCCTTTGGTCTCGGGAGTGGTCCAGAGTCGCTCGAGGTATGTCCGGCTAACGTGATCTCCAACGTGGCCCAGGGACAGGATCGCCGACGTGCGGACGCTGAGATCTTTGTCCTCCTCGATGAGTCGTCGCAACTCCGTCCGCGACGCCTCGCTCTTCACGCCGCCGAGCAGTCCTGCGCCGCCCTTCCGATCGTCGGCGTTGCTCGATCGACACAAGGTCATCGCGGTCGAGCCGAGCGCCTCGCTGATCGGAAGTCGTCGGATCGAGAAGAGTCCGCCGCCCGCTCCGCTCAGTTCGTCGAGCAGGCTCACGCGGAGCTGGGCATCCAGGGTGGAGTCGTTTAGGAGCACATTCACGAAGTCCGCGACCGACGCTCCGCCGCACGCCAGCGCCAACTCCATGGCGGTTTCGCGTTCGTCGTCGAGGTCCGGACCTTTGGACTTTCGGTACTGTTCGATGAAGTATGCCGCCGACTTTTCGTCGAGCTGGCCGAGCCTGGCGAGCAGAGTCCTGGTTTTCTCGGGATCGGGATTCTTGTCCCGGTGCAGTTCCATGTAGCCTTTGAAGATTTCTTCGGCGATCGCGACCGACGACGGCTCTGGACGCGGCTTCGCGGGATTGCTGCGGACTTTCTGAATCTCGGCTTCGAGCTCGAGGACCCGGGCTTCGAGCCTGGTCACGTCCGCATTCGGTTGAGGCTTGGCCTCCGGTGCCGCCTGAGGGCGCTGCACTTCGGAGGTGGGGTGCTTGCCAGGATCGGAGCTGCCCCGGCGCAGGATCAGTCCCGCGAGGACGCCCGCGCAGAACAGGGCGATGCCGCCGGCGATGCTGAGGGTTCTGTTCATCTGCAGTTAGACGGAGTATAGCCCGGGTTGTTCCACGTGGAACAAGCGGGAGCCGGGATCCTGTTGCCGATCCGGGGTTCGGGGTGCCGGCTGTTCCACGTGGAACACGGCGGAGGGGTCTGGGGGCGGGAAGAGAGGACTGGGAGGCGAGCTGTTCCACGTGGAACAACCCGGCGGGGAGGACTACTTCTTCTTGGCGCCCGCGGGCATCTGGCGGATGCGGACGGCGGTGTCCTTGAAGATCTTGGGGTGGGAGGACGCCTTGTCCGGCTCGGGGGTCTTGCCGCCCTTCCAGGGGTTGGACAGGAAATAGTCGAAGGGGAAGATCTCGTGGCTGTACTTCCCCAGCGCCCGCATGAAGCCGTTGGCGTGGATGTTCAGCCAGCCGAAGTTGGTCTTGATGTAGATGTCGACGTCGTCGCCGCCCTGCGGGAAGGACTTCACCACCAGGCCCAGGTGCTCCGATCCGTCCGCGATCCG